>Ga0196981_1000031_pt1 | contig 187786 bp, 187 predicted proteins | sample S3_2013CmetaG_FD_155462 | JGI IMG/M metagenome (GOLD analysis project Ga0196981, IMG submission 155462) | Soil microbial communities from Anza Borrego desert, Southern California, United States - S3_20-13C | ecosystem: Environmental > Terrestrial > Soil > Desert | place: USA: California...
TGTTCGGGTGCAGACATATCGGGGCGAATTATAATGCGCGTCATGGAAAACCCTATTCAATTCGTTCAGTGGCTGCGCTCCGTAGCGCCCTACATCCACGCATTCCGCGGAAAAACCTTCGTGGTCGCCTTCCCGGGCGAGCTGGTGATGTCGGGCGCCCTGCCGCTGCTGGCCCAGGACTTGTCCTTGCTGCACGCCATGGGCATCAAGGTCGTCATCGTCCACGGCTCGCGGCCCCAGGTCGAGGAGCAGCTGGCGCTGCGCAACCTGACCGCCCGCTACCACAACGGCCTGCGCATCACCGATGCCGCCGCCATGGAGTGCGTGAAAGAGGCTGCCGGCGAACTGCGCCTCGACATTGAAGCAGCCTTCAGCCAGGGTTTGCCGAACACGCCGATGGCCCATTCGGCCATCCGGATCATTTCGGGCAATTTTGTCACTGCGCGTCCGATCGGCGTCATCGACGGCGTCGACCTGGAATTTACGGGTATTGCGCGCAAGATTGCCTATGAGACCATCCACCCGATATTAAGTGCCGGCGGTCTGGTCCTGCTGTCGCCATTGGGTTTCTCCCCTACCGGCGAGGCGTTCAACCTTGCCATGGAAGACGTCGCTGTCGCCGCCGCGACGGCGCTGCGTGCCGACAAGCTGATCTTCATCACCGAAACACCGATGATGACCGACCTGGAAGGCCGCGACGTGCGCGAGCTCACCGCTGCGCAGGCCGATGCCCTGCTCAAGAGCAGTTGCCTGCCGCCGGATTCGGCTTTCTACCTGCAGGCCTGCGTGAAGGCATCCCGTGCCGGCGTGCCGCGTGCGCATATCGTGCCCTTCGAGCTGGATGGGTCGGCCATGCTGGAAATCTTCACGCACGACGGCGTCGGCACCATGGTCAGCACGGAAAACCTGGAGACCCTGCGCGAAGCCACCATTGAAGACGTCGGCGGCATCCTGAAGCTGATCGAACCGCTGGAAGCCGACGGCACCCTCGTCAAGCGCGGCCGCGAACTGATCGAGCGTGAAATCGAATACTTCTCGGTGATCGAGCACGACGGCGTGATTTTCGGCTGCGCGGCGCTGTATCCGTTCCCAAAGGAAAAAATGGCCGAAATGGCTTGCCTGACGGTGAATCCCGAAGTGCAAAGCCAGGGCGACGGCGAGCGCATCCTCAAGCACATGGAAAACCGGGCGCGCGCCGCCGGTTTCACCAAGCTGTTCGTGCTGACGACGCGCACCGCGCACTGGTTCCTCAAGCGCGGGTTCGTGGCCGCCAACGTGGACGACCTGCCGAAAGACAGGCAGCACATGTACAACTGGCAACGCAAGTCGCAAGTATTGATCAAGCAACTTTAAAACCCCGGCTGCCTCCAATATGGCAGCGCCATTCAGATAAACAAGGAGTCAAACATGGCCCGCATGGTCCACTGCATCAAGCTGAACAAGGAAGCCGAAGGACTCGATTTCCCGCCGTATCCCGGCGACCTCGGCAAGCGCATTTTCGAGAACGTCTCCAAGGAGGCATGGGCCGGCTGGCTGAAGCACCAGACCATGCTGGTGAACGAAAACCGCCTGAACCTGGCCGACGCCCGCGCACGCAAGTATCTCGCGACGCAAATGGAAAACCATTTCTTCGGCTCCGGCGCTGATGTCGCGACCGGTTACGTGCCGCCGTCGGAATAAGCTCCCGTACGCAACACAAACAAAAAAGCCCGCCGGTCAGCGGGCTTTTTTGCGTTATCGTCCCTTTCAGAACGTCAACTTCTTGACGCCTTCCGTCGTGCCGAGCAGGCCGATATCGGCCCCGCGCTGCGCGAACAGGCCGACCGTCACTACGCCCGGTATGTTGTTGATCTGTGCCTCCAGTCCTGCGGGATCGGCAATCTTCAGGCCCACCACGTCCAGGATCATGCAGCCGTTGTCGGTCAGCAGAGGCTGTCCGTCCTTCATGCGCAGGCGAGGCTCGCCGCCGAGCGTCCTGAGCTTGCGCGCGACAGCCGCCTGCGCCATCGGGATGACTTCCACCGGCAGCGGGAACGCGCCCAGCATGTCGACCAGCTTGGAGCCGTCGGCTATGCACACGAACTTGCCTGCGACGGAAGCAACGATCTTTTCGCGCGTGAGCGCCGCACCGCCGCCTTTGATCATCGCACCCTTGGGATCGATCTCGTCGGCGCCATCGATGTAGACGGACATCGATTCCACCTCGTTCAGGTCGAACACCGGGATACCGTGGGACTTCAGGCGAGCTGCGGTTGCCTCGGACGACGCCACTGCCCCCTTGATGCGGTCCTTGATCTTGCCGAGCTCATCGATAAAGAAATTGGCGGTGGATCCGGTTCCGACGCCGATGATTTCGCCGTTGGGCACAAATTCGATGGCGGCACGGGCAACCGCCTGTTTCATTTCGTCTTGGGTCATGGTGCATTGCAATGGAAAAGGAAGCCGCTATTTTAAGCGCAGCGCTGTCTCAAAACCGGGATTTTTTGTCGGCAACTGCAAGCCTGGTGAAGCAATCGGGTGTTAGACTTACCGCAAAGCATTATTTTGCTTCAACATCAATTGAGCGATGCAAAAATGACAACCGTTCTCGTTGTAGACGACAGCAAGGTATCCCGCCTGCTTTCGAAGCAGTACATCCTCAACCGGCATCCCGATTGGACCATTGCCGAGGCCGCCAGCGGCGAAGAAGCCATCGACAAGCTGCAGGATGTGACTCCCGACCTCGTTCTCCTCGACCTGAACATGCCCGGCATGGGCGGACTCGCCGCCGTGGACAAGATCCAGGCCAAATGCCCGTCGGCGCACATCACCCTGCTGACCGCGAACGTGCAGGACGCCACGCGCGAGAAGGCAAACGCGCTCGGCATCGCCTTTGCCGAGAAGCCGATCACCGAAACCTGCATCGACCGCATCATCGCCGTCTTCGAAAACCAGTAATGTTCCAGCTCACCGAACTTCAGCATGATGCCCTGGTTGAGATCTTCAACCTCGGTGTCGGCCGGGCGGCTGCGGCGATGAGCCGCATCGTGGATGAAGAGGTCACCATGTCGGTGCCCATGATCTCCTTCCAGAGCCGCGCTGAAGTGGCAAAGACACTGGGCAGCCGCGAAGGCCGTCGCATTTCCGCGGTGGCGCAGCACTTCGAAGGGGCCTTCAACACCGAAGCCTTCCTGATGTTCCCAGAGGAGAAGAGCCTCGAAATCGTGCGCCTGATGGTGGGCCAGAGCTTCTCGCTGGAAGAGCTCAGCGAGATGGAGCAGGAGGCGATGAGCGAGATCGGCAACATCATCCTCAACTCCTGCATGGGCTCCTTTGCCAATGCCGCAGGCAAGGAGCTGAAGGGATCGCTCCCCACCTACCTCGCCGGCACTGGGGACGACATTCTTGGTACCTCCGGCAAGGAGTGGGACGGCGTAGTGCTGACACTGAAGATCGACTTCAACATCGAGCGCCACCACATCTACGGCTACGTCGCCTTCCTGCTCGACATGCCGGCGCTGCACGATCTCCAGTGTTACATCGATGACTATCTTGCGAAGCTGATGGGTTAGTGATGCAGCTCAGCTTGCTACAGGGCGTACTGAAAACCGTCAGGGCGGGCATCATCGTGATCGATGCCGATCAGCGCATCGTCTTCTGGAACCAGTGGGTGGAGCAGCATTCGCAGTTGCCCGCGGACGGGATGCAGGGCAAACCCTTCAGCGAGGTATTCCCTGACATGGTCGATGGCCGCACACACGTCGCCATCCGCGCTGCACTCGAGAACAATTTCGCCTCGCTGCTTTCCCAGACATTGAACAAGGCGCCCTTCCCTCTTTACGCCAACCCTGGGGATGCGGCGAATTCGGTGCGCATGCAGCAAGCCGTGCACGTCATGCCGCTGGAAGTCGCCAACCTGCCGCGGCACTGCGTCGTGCAGATCACCGACGTGAGCATGGCGGTGGCAAGGGAAAAAAAGCTGCGCGACCTGGCGACCGAACTCGAATCGCAAACGCTGGTGGATGTGTTGACGGGAATCGCCAACAGGCGGCGATTCGACCTGCATCTCGACGATGAATTCCGCCGCGCCAAGCGTAACGGGACGCCGCTGTCCCTGATCATGATCGATGTCGATTACTTCAAGGACTACAACGACAACTACGGCCACCAGCATGGCGATCAATGCCTGGTGCAGATCGCCGGGGCGTTGAGCAGCGTATTGAACCGTTCATGCGACCTGGTTGCGCGCTATGGCGGCGAAGAGTTTACTGTCGTGCTTCCGGAAACCAATGAAGATGGCGCCATGCAGATTGCCGAGGCAATGCGCGCCGAAGTCGAAGCGCTCAACATCGAACACGCCCGTTCCGGAGTCGCAAATTTCGTCACCGTCAGCCTGGGTGTAAGTACGGTCGTTCCCGAACACCTGTCGAAGACCGGCAGCCTCATCCACGCCGCTGACCGGGCGCTGTACCAGGCGAAGCGCTCGGGGCGCAATTGCGTCGTGATGTACACCGACGTGAAGAAGAAAGCGGAATAGTTTTACGCCGCACGCAAGGCGCTCGCGGCGCGAGCCAGCTCGGTGATCTGCCGCCAGTCCCCCGATTTCATCGCATTCTTTGGCGTGAGCCACGACCCGCCGACGCACGCGACATTCCTGCAAGCCAGGAATTGCGGCGCGGTTTCCTGCGAAATCCCGCCCGTCGGGCAGAACGTCACATCAGGCAACGGGCCGGCAATGGCATTGAGCATGCCCAGGCCGCCTGCCGGCACTGCCGGGAACAACTTCAACTGGCGAAACCCTGCTTCCCGCGCGGCCATGACCTCGGACGGCGTCATCACACCGGGCAGCAGCGGCAGTCCGGAACGCTTTGCAGCGTCGACCAGCGCGGGCGTCAGGCCGGGCGACACGCCGAAGACTGCTCCGGCGTCGCGCGCGGCATTGAATTCCTCCGGCTGCGTCAGCGTCCCTACGCCCACAATCGCTTCCGGCACCGCCTCCGACATCGCCCGGATCGCGGGAATGCCGTGCTCGGTCCGCAACGTCACCTCGAGGACCCGGATGCCGCCGGCAACCAATGCCTTCGCGAGCGGAACCGCGTGTTCGATGCTGTCGATCGCAATCACCGGGATGACCGGCGAGGTGCGCATGATGTCGAGTAGTGTCATGGCTTTCATTCGTCCTAGCGGCGGGTGACGAGGGAATCTTCGTCGGAGAAGGATTGTTCTTCGGGTACGGCGAGTTGGTTGTCCTGCTCCTGCGGCAGGTGCAGCGGCGGCGGCAGCACGAACGTTGCCCCGCCCTCTTCCGCCGCACTCACCGAACCGCGGAACATGGCGAACAGTTCGCGTCCCATGCCCACCTGGTTGGCTGACAGGTCGGCCGGTTCCGTCCCACGGGCATTCCATTCCGCCTCGGCCACCAGGGCCTGCAATTGGCCGCTGTTGGCGTCCACGCGGATCATGTCCCCGTCCCGTACACGACCGAGAGGGCCGCCGGCAAGCACTTCCGGTGATACGTGGATTGCCGCGGGCACCTTGCCCGATGCCCCCGACATGCGTCCGTCAGTGACCAGCGCCACACGGCGGCCGGCATCCTGCAGGCTGGACAAGGCCGGCGTCATTGCGTGCAGCTCCGGCATGCCGTTGGCACGCGGCCCCTGGTAGCGCACGACGGCAACAAAGTCGCAATCGAGCTTGCCTGCCTTATAGGCAAGCATGAAATCTTCCTGGGAATTGAACACGATGGCCGGCGCTTCGACGACGCGGTGCTGCGGCTTGACCGCGGATACTTTAATGACGGCGCGCCCGAGATTGCCCGCCAACAGGCGCAGGCCGCCATCTCGGGAAAACGGCTCGACAGCCGGCCTCAACACGTCGAGGTCGCCGCTTACTGCAGCAGCAGGACGCCATACGACCTCCTCGCCCTGCAGAAAGGGCTCGGCGCAATGCGAGCGCAATCCCTTGCCCATCACCGTCGTGACGTCTTCATGCAGCAGCCCTGCATCCAGCAATTCTCGGATGACGAAACCCGTACCGCCGGCAGCGTGGAAGTGGTTCACGTCGGCTTCGCCGTTCGGATAGATCCGTGCCAGCAGCGGAACGACAGCCGACAGCGCATCGAAGTCGTTCCAGTCGATCACGATACCGGCGGCCTTTGCCATGGCGACCAGGTGCAGCGTGTGGTTGGTCGACCCGCCCGTCGCCAGCAAGGCGACGATGGCATTGACAATGCATTTTTCATCGACCACATGGCCGACAGGAATGTATTCCTTGCCCTGTGCGCTGATCTCCACGGCGCGGCGTGCGCCGGCGGCCGTCAAGGCTTCGCGCAGGGGCGTGTTCGGCGTGACGAATGCCGTTGCTGGCATATGCAGGCCCATGACTTCCATCAGCATCTGGTTGCTGTTGGCCGTGCCGTAGAAAGTGCAGGTGCCGGCGCCGTGATAGGACTGCGCTTCGGATTCCAGCAGCTCGTTGCGGCCGACCTTGCCCTGTGCATACAGCTGGCGGACCTTCGCCTTTTCCGAATTCGAAATGCCGGTGGTCATCGGCCCGGCCGGCAGGAACACGGCGGGGAGATGGCCGAAATGCAGCGCGCCGATCAGCAAGCCGGGAACGATCTTGTCGCATACGCCGAGATAGACTGCCGCGTCGAACATGTTGTGGGAAAGCGCGATCGCCGTCGCCATGGCAATCGCATCACGCGAAAACAGCGACAACTCCATGCCTGGCTGCCCCTGGGTCACGCCGTCGCACATCGCGGGCACGCCGCCGGCGAACTGGGCCACACCGCCTGCGGCGCGCACGGCTTCCTTGATGATATGCGGGAAGCGCTCGAGAGGCTGGTGGGCCGACAGCATGTCGTTGTACGCGGAAACGATGGCCACCGAGGGCGCCAATTGCTGCTTGAGCTTGAGCTTGTCATTGACCGGAAAGGCGGCAAAGCCGTGCGCCAGGTTCGTGCAGGCCAGCGCGCCCCGCTGCACCCCCTTCAGCCGGGCCGCATCGAGGCGGGCGAGATAGGCGCTGCGATAAGGACGGCTGCGCCGGATGATCCGGTCCGTGGTGGAAGCCAGTACGGGGTGAAGAGACATGATGCAATCCTTGACTATCTTTTCGAAATTTTACTACAGGTTTGAACTGGCGAGGCATGAGCCAGATCAGCTTCACACCTCAAACCAAGCCCGAGACGATCCGCCAGAGCCGCTTATACCCGAGCCACTTTCCCTGTCCGCTGAGATTTCGCAAGAAAAGCGCATGCGACCCGAAACATGTAGTGAATTTACTTAAATATGTTGTATAGTTGAACACGTTGACGCTCTAAACAAATCGCCTTTTCCACCGGAACAGTTAATCGTCATGCCCCATACCAACCTGACCGATGCACCGGCCTTCCAGGCTCTCTCGCAGCATTTTGCCGAAGCCAAGGACTGGCAGATGCGCAGCCTGTTTTCTCAAGAGCCCGATCGCTTCAACCGCCTTTCGATCGAAACCGCCGGACTCCTGCTCGACTATTCGAAGAACCGCCTCAACAGCAAGACGATGGACCTGCTGTTCCAGCTGGCGCGCGAACGCGAACTGGAACAGAAACGCTCGGCAATGTTTTCCGGCGAAAAAATCAATTCAACCGAGAACCGCGCCGTGCTGCACACCGCACTTCGCCTGCCGCGCGGCACCTCGCTTGTCGTGGATGGACAGGACGTTGTGCCGGAGGTTCATGCCGTGCTCGACCACATCAAGGCTTTCAGTGACCGCGTCCGATCCGGGCAATGGACCGGCTGCACGGGACAAGCAATCACCGACATCGTCAATATCGGCATCGGCGGCTCGGACCTCGGCCCGGAGATGACCTGTCGTGCCCTGCGTCCCTTCGTCCATCCGCGATTGTCGCTGCATTTCGTGGCGAACGTGGACGGCCACGACCTCGACGCCGTGCTGGCGAACGTCTGCCCCGAAAGCACCCTGTTCATTATCGCCTCGAAAACCTTCACCACACGCGAGACGATGATGAACGCCCAGTCGGCCCGCGCCTGGTTCCTGCGTGCGCATGCGGAATCCGAGCTGCCCCGCCATTTCGTCGCCGTCTCGACCAATACGGAGGCGGTGCGCTCCTTCGGCATCGATCCCGAGAACATGTTCCCGTTCTGGGACTGGGTCGGCGGACGCTATTCGGTCTGGTCCGCGATCGGCCTTCCCCTTGCGCTTGCAATCGGGTTTGAAGGCTTTTCCGAGTTCCTGTCCGGCGCCCACGCGATGGACCGCCATTTCCAGACCGCGCCGCTCGAGAAGAACATGCCGGTCATCCTGGGCCTCATCGGCGTCTGGTACCGCAATTTCTTCGGCAGCAGTTCGATCTCCATCGCGCCCTACCATCAGGACCTCAGCCAGTTTCCCGCCTACCTGCAACAGCTCGAAATGGAAAGCAACGGCAAACGCGTGACCCTGGACGGAGCGCCTGTGCCGGCCGCCACCTGTCCTGTCGTATGGGGCGACGTGGGTACCAATGGCCAGCACGCCTATTTCCAGCTCTTGCACCAGGGCACGGACGTGACGCCGGTCGACTTCATTGCCGCCCTGAAGCCGGCCCATGCACTCGACGGCCATCACATGGTCCTCCTCGCCAACTGCTTTGCCCAGTCGGAAGCCTTCATGCGTGGCAAGACCGCGGACGAAGTACGCGCCGAAATGCGCGACCAGAAGCTTTCTGACGAGAAAATTGATGCCCTGCTTCCCCACCGTGTCTTCCCCGGCAACCGCCCCAGCAATACCATCCTGATGGACAGGATGGCACCGGCTACGCTGGGCGCACTCATCGCGTTGTACGAGCACAAGGTGTTCGTGCAGGGGGCGATCTGGGGCATCAACAGTTTCGACCAGTGGGGCGTTGAACTCGGCAAGGTGCTTGCCAAGAATATCGAATCGGAACTGACCGGCGCGGCGCATCCCGATGCCCACGACGGTTCGACCAATGGACTGATTGCACGGGCGAAGATCGCCCTGGCGGAATAAATTCTCACGCGAACACGAACCCGCCCCCCTGCTTTATCATCGAAATTTGTCCGCACGCCCCGTCGGAAGGATCGGGCGTGCGCTCGCAGCAGCTGTCCCAGTCTTACAAAGTAACCCTCTACTCATCATGGCTCTCACCGATTTTGACCTGGTCCTGTTCGGCGGCGGCGGCGACCTTGCAATGCGCAAATTGTTGCCGGCACTGTACAACCGAGAACGCGCAAAGGACATTCCTCCTTCCGCCCGCATCATCTGCGTCGGGCGCCATGAATGGACCCGCGATTCGTTCCTGGACGAGGTCAACCGCAGCGCGCGCCCGCATACCGCATCCGGCTCCCCCGACGCGGCTGTCTGGGATGCCTTCTGCAAGCGCATCGACTATGTCGCGCTCGATGCAACCGACGCCTCGACCTATCCGCTGCTGGTGAAAGCGATGCGCGAGCCGCAAGCGGGGAACCCGATCACGCGCGTGTTCTACCTCGCGACGCCGCCGAGCCTGTTCGCCCGGATCTGCCACAACCTCTCTGAAAGCGGGCTGGCAACGCCGGAATCGCGTGTCGTGCTCGAGAAGCCGCTCGGCCGCGACCTCGCCAGCGCCAAGCAGATCAACGCGGAAGTCGGCCGGGTCTTCTCCGAGTCGCAGATCTTCCGCATCGATCACTACCTCGGCAAGGAAACCGTGCAGAACCTGCTGGCGCTTCGCTTTGGCAACGTGCTGTTCGAACCGTTGTGGCGGCGCGAGTGGATTTCGGACGTGCAGATCACGATCGCTGAAGAACTCGGCGTCGGCAACCGCATGGACTATTACGAGACAGCCGGCGCCCTGCGCGACATGCTGCAGAACCACCTGCTGCAGCTCCTGTGCATCGTGGCGATGGAACCGCCGGTATCGGCCACCCCTGACGCCGTGCGCGATGAAAAGCTCAAGGTGCTGCGTTCGCTGAAACGCTTCACCCCCAACACCATCGCGCAAAACGTGGTGCGCGGCCAGTACCGCTCGGGCCACGTCGAGGGCAAGCCTGTACCCGGCTATCGCAAGGAGCCGGACGCAAACCCGAATTCGCGCACCGAAACCTACGTCGCGCTGAAGGCGGAAATCGATACCTGGCGCTGGGCCGGCGTGCCGTTCTACCTGCGCACCGGTAAGCGCATGGCGGACCAGCTCGCCGAGATCGTCGTGCGTTTCAAGACCATCCCCCATTCGATCTTCGCTCAGCCGAACCGCAGCTTCCAGGCCAACAGCCTGATCATCCGCTTGCAACCGGATGAAGGCCTGCAGATGAACCTGATGGCGAAGACACCCGGCGACGGCATGCGCCTGCGTCCGGTCGAACTGGAACTGGACTTCCGCGAAACCTTCAAGATGCCACGCATGGACGCCTACGAGCGCCTGCTGCTCGACGTGTTGCGCGGCCAGCTTACCCTGTTCATGCGCAGCGACGAACTGGAAGCGGCGTGGGAGTGGGTCGAACCCATCCTTGACTTCTGGGAGCAGGAAGGCGACGAGCCGATGCCCTATACCGCGGGCACCTGGGGACCGCCCGCCGCGAGCGCGTTGATCGGGCGCGACGGATTACAATGGCGGGAAGAAGCGCTCCCCGAAGAATGATCTGGCCCAATCCAATTCATCACACCCTCTATGCTGCTCGACTCGATCAAGACCCAGCTTGACGCCCTGTCCAAGTCGGAAAAGAAGGTGGCCATGGCCGTCCTGAAGAATCCCGACCTCGCCGTCTCCGGCAACATCACGGCCCTGGCGAAGAATGCGGCGGTGTCGGAGCCGACAGTGGTGCGTTTCTGCCGCGCGCTCGGCTATGACGGCTGGCACGAGTTCAAGCTCAAGCTGGCGCAAACGCTGGCGCTGGCTCTGCCGCAGGCCGACGAGTCGCCGCTGCAGGACGACCTCGCCGCCGACCTGGTCAGCAAGATCTGCAGCCGCTCGATCAACACCCTCCTGGACCTGCGCAACAACCTGCAGCCGGCGGCCATCGAGAAAGCATTGGACGTACTCGCGCGTTCCACCAAGATCGAATTCTGGGGCCAGGGGACCTCCGGCATTGTCGCTGCCGACGCGCAGCACAAGTTCTTCCGCTCGGGCGTCCACACCGTCGCCTACGCCGATCCGCATATCCATGCCATTTCGGCGGCGTTGCTGACCAAGGGCGATGCGGTCGTTGCCATTTCCCAGCGCGGCAACAGCACCGCCCTGTTGCACAGCGTGCAGCTTGCGCGCAAGGTCGGCGCCGATGTCATTGCGCTCACGCCTAGCGGCACCCCGCTAGCGGAAGAAGCAACGGTTCTCGTTCCGATCGACCTCAGCTTCAACATCGACCCGTACACGCCGATCTCGGCACGCCTCGCGCATCTTGTCGTCATCGACATCCTCGCCGTGGGGCTGGCACTCAAACGCGGGCCGGAATTCCGCAAGAAGATGCAAAACGCACAAAAGGCCTTGCAGAAGCTGGACATGCAATTCGATTCATTCCTGCGGCATCCTCCCAAGCTCTAGATCCAGATCTAACAGCGTGGTCGGCGATGGGGGTATCATTGGCCTTTTTTGCCGCTGACCTTCCCGTCATGAACCAGCTCGAACAACTCAAGCAGTACACCACCATCGTCGCCGACACCGGCGATTTCCAGGCGATGAAAGCCTTCGCGCCGCGCGATGCGACCACCAACCCGTCGCTGATCCTGAAAGCCGTGCAAAAGGATGAATACAAGCCGCTGCTGGAAAAGGCCGTGCGCGACAACGTGCGCCTGCCGACCGGTGAAATCATCGACCGCCTGCTGATCGCCTTCGGCCTCGAAATCCTGAAACTGATCCCCGGCCGCGTATCGACCGAAACCGACGCCCGCCTCTCCTTCGACGCCCAAGGCACCATCGACAAGGGCCGCGCCCTGATCGCCCTGTACGAAGCCGCCGGCATTTCGCGCGAGCGCGTCCTGATCAAGATTGCATCGACCTGGGAAGGCATCCAGGCCGCGCAGGTACTGGAAAAGGAAGGCATCCGCTGCAACATGACCCTGCTGTTCGCGCTGCCGCAAGCGATCGCCTGCGCCGATGCGAATGTGCAGCTCATCTCGCCCTTCGTCGGCCGTATCTATGACTGGTACAAGAAATCCACCGGCCAGGAGTACACCGGCGCGGACGATCCGGGCGTGCAGTCCGTCAAGCGGATCTACAACTACTACCGCAAGTTCGGTTACAAGACGGAAGTGATGGGCGCGAGTTTCCGCAACACGTCGCAGATCGTCGAACTGGCCGGCTGCGACCTGCTGACGATCAGCCCCGAACTGCTGCAGAAGCTGGCCGAGACCGAAGCGCCGGTCGCGCGCAAGCTCAGCGTCGAGGAAGCGCAGGCGTCCGACCTGAAGAAACTGACGCTGGACGAGAAGACCTTCCGCCTGATGCTGAACGACGACGCCATGGGCACAGAAAAGCTGGCCGAAGGCATCCGCCTGTTCTGCGCCGACGCAGTGAAGCTGGAAAAGATGGTGGAAGCGCTGCGCTAAAGACGTTAAACGAGTGCCGCCACGCGCGGCAGCACTCGGTGATTCACCTTCCCGCAACCGCCTCCGCCATTGCAAGCGCAGCGTCACCGCCCTCTTCGCGCAAGCCTTGCACGACCCCGGCCCGATTCACCGCGGGCTGGTTCTGGCTCACCTTCCACTTGCCCGACAGCCGCGATATCGGAATTTCAATGCCAATGATCGCCTTCTGCAGTTTCTCGATGTAGTCCGCGGGTGCATCGTCGAGCGTCCACGGCCGCTTCCGCCCCCCTTCATGCTGTCCGCTCAGGCGTTCAAGCTGCGCGCGGACCCACGCCGCATCGTCAATGATCTTCAACGGGCCATAGGCGTGCACGACCATGTAGTTGTAGGTCGGCACCGCGCGCCCATCCACCTCCTTGGTCGGGTACCACGACGGGCTGATATAGCTTTGCGCCCCTTGGAAGACGACGAGCGCTTCCACGTCCGGGGAATAATCCTTCCAAAGCGGGTTCGCCCGGGCGACGTGCGCGCGAAGGACGCCATGCTCGCCGACACCGGCGTCGACCTCGAACGGAATGTGGTTGGCATTGAGTCCCGACGTGGCCAGGGTGACAAGCGTGCCGAGCGGTTGCTCGCGCATGAGCCCATGCAGGACCTCGACACGTTGCTCATTAAAGTTGGAAGGAATGTACATATGTCACCTTCAGTTCAATGGCGCAAGGACGATTTCCGACTTCAAGGAATTGGCGATGAAGCAGTGTTCGTGCGAGTCGTGATGCAGGCGGTCGATCTCTTCCTGCGTCGGACGGCGTTCGCCGGAAAATACGATGTCGGGGCGCAGTGTAATGCGCGTCATCGCCATCCTGCCGTCGGCATTCTTTTCCATGATCCCGGACGCCCTGTCGACATAACTATCGACAATGAAACCGCGCTTGGCCGCGAAGTTAAGGAAGAACAGCATATGGCAGCTTGACGTCGCAGCGACCAATGCTTCCTCAGGATCAACGCCAGCGGCATCGGACATGGGGACCGGAACGACATACGGCGAAGAAGATGCCGGCACGTCGGCGCCGCCGTCAAAGGTCCAACGGTGCCCCCGACTGTAACGGTTGTCGGTAAAGGCCTGGCCGCCTCGTTGCCAGGTGACAGTAGCGTCGTAGCTGTGCATGACTCTCTCATTCCTCTAAATCGGCAAAAGCACAGCTTAAGCGTCGTATTGGCTTTCTCAAAGATCCAATAAATGCTATTTTTTAAATACCAATTGGAGTATCAAGCCATGCACCTCGCCGAGTCACTTGCCACCATCCAGCTTTCTCCGGCGTCTGCCACGCCCATGTTTCGCCAATTGTATGAAGGGATCAAGCGTTCGGTGCTTTCAGGCAAGATCAGGCCCGGCGCGCAATTGCCGCCTACTCGCGACCTTGCGCGACAGCTCGGCATATCCCGGCAGACCGTGCTGAACGCCTACGAGCATCTCATGGCCGAAGGCTATTTGTGTGGCACGGTCGGCAAGGGCACCTTCGTGAGCGAGACCCTGCCGCTGGCGCGAGCCATGGACCGGCACACCGATCCGCGTCCGCTGCGGCCCTTGTCTAAGCGTGGCGAACGCTTTATCGGGCCGCAGGTTGCGTTGAACACGCATGAAGGCGCGCCAAAGGCGTTCCGCATCGGCATGCCAGGACTCGACCTCTTCCCCTTCGAGGTCTGGGCGCGTCTGGAAGCAAGGCGCTGGCGGCGGCCGCCGCATGAACTCGGCTACGGTGACCCGATTGGATACAAGCCCTTGCGCGAAGCACTGGCCGGATACCTTGGTGCGTCGCGAGGCGTCCACTGCCACCCCGATCAGATCGTCATCACCTCCGGCTCGCAGCAGGCCCTGTTCCTGATCGCCACCCTGCTCCTTGGACCCGGCGATGCAGCATGGGTCGAGGATCCCGGATATCGCGGCATCAGCGCATCCTTGCGGGCCGCCGAGGCGTTGGTCTGCCCGGTTCCCGTGGACGGCGAAGGTATCGTGGTAACACATGGGAAAGCGGCCTATCCGGACGCAAAGCTGGCTTACGTCACCCCCTCGCACCAGCTCCCTCTCGGCACAACGATGAGCCTGGCGCGTCGGCTGGAACTGCTTACGTGGGCCAAGAACAACCGGGCATGGGTCGTGGAGGACGATTACGACAGCGAATACCGTTACACCGGCCCGCCGCTGGCCTCATTGCAAAGCCTGGACAAAGCAGGAAGCGTGATCTATGTCGGCACGCTGTCCAAGGTGCTGTTCCCCGGATTACGGTTGGGTTACATGGTATTGCCGCCTGCGCTGGTCGACGCCTTTGTTCAGGCCCGCGCCATCCTCGACCGGCACGCGGCTATCATCCCGCAGATCGTACTGGCGGATTTCATCACAGAGGGGCACTTCGGACGCCACATCAAGCGCACGCGGGAAGCCTATGGCGAGCGGCGGATTGCCTTGCTGGAAGCCATCGATTCGCATTTAGGAGGACATCTGAAAGCAGGGCCGGCGGATGCCGGATTGCAGCTTTCGACGACGTTCCTCTCCCGTCGCAACGACCAGGAGATTGCCCGGCGGGCGAAGGAGAAAGGGATCGAGCTGAGGGCGCTGTCCCAGTTCTATCTGGATGACAGCGCCGCCTCGCCCTGCCAGGCAGGGCTGGTGCTGGGATTTGCCCCCATCCCGGTCAGGGACATCAGGCAGGCTGCACCGGCACTACGCGACGTCCTCGACGAATAATCGTCAGATGGTTGCCAGGAGGTAGACGCCGCCCGCCGCCATGCCGGTACCGAGGGCGCGAACGGCATTGCCTGCGGACTTCGCCCGCATAAGGTGACCGCCAAACAGACCGGCGAGGTGCAGCATGACAGTCGCCAAGACGAATCCGGCGCCATAGGTTGCAAGTACGCTTCCGGCCGGCACTTCCAGGCCATGTGCATAGCCATGCGCTGCGGCGAACAGTGCAACGACCGGCAAGCCTCCCCAAGCGGGCATTTTGACGGCGAATGCAACGAGCAGACCAAGCACGAGGACGCTGGCCGCTATCCCGCCTTCAGCAAAGGAAGTTGCGAAACCCGCCGCGGCCGCCAGTGCACCGAGCACCATTACGACGGGAAAAGCCAAGGGCAAGGCAATTGCCATATTACGGCCTTGCTGCGATGCCCAGAGGCCGACGGCGAGCATCGCCAGCAAATGGTCCCAGCCGGCCAGGGGATGCGCAAATCCGGACGCGAAGCCCGCAAGGTGATGCATGCCGGGATGGGCAAGTGCCGGCATGGACACGAGCGACGCCAGCGCAGCCGAAAGTTGAACGATTTTCCTGCCCGGGATCTGGACCATTTCTTCCTCCACTGAATGCTTTGTCATTAAATTTGCCCAATCTTGGCGCGACATTGCACCAAGCTTGCCTCACCATTCCAGGCACGGGCAAAAGGCAAGTGCACGGCGCACCAATACGGCGCGCATTACTGCCTGATCAATGATTTAGCAAAAGCTGCGCCCGGGGAAGACGGGCTTCAGGAGAAGAGATTGCTGTTGAAGGTGAAGTACCCGGCAAGGAACAATGCCAGGGCAATGGCGAACTGCTTCCAGAACTTCTTGTTAAACATGTCGTAGCCTCTTAAATGACTTTGTCTTCCCGGAGCTGTGCGATGAGCTGGTCATCATATCCCAGGCTGCGCAGGACCTCGGCATTGTGTTCGCCGAGCGCCGGCCCCAGCCATTTCGTCTCGCCGGGTGTCGCCGAGAGCTTCGGCGTGATCGCGGGCAGCTTGATCGGCGTGCCGTCCGCGAACGCATGCTGTTCAAACATGCCGCGTGCGAGGAATTGGGGGTCGGTCATCATGTCGCGCACCGAATAGATCTTGCCGACGGGGACGTCCGCTGCCTTCAGGATCTCCAGTGCCTCGTCGATGGTCTTCGTATTGCACCAGGCCTGGATCGCGCCGTCGATTTCTTCCGTACGGGGCACGCGCCCGTCATTGCGCGCCAGCTGGGGATCGTCGGCCATGTCCTGGCGTTGGATGGCAACCATGAGGCGCTTGAAGATCGCGTCGCCGTTCCCCGCGATCACGATATTCTCGCCGTCCTTCGTCGTATAGGTATTAGATGGAACGATGCCGGGCAATGCACCGCCCGTGCGAGTCCGAACCACGCCGGCGAAGTCGTACTCCGGAACCAGCGACTCCATCATGTTGAACACGGCTTCGTACAGGGCGACGTCAACCATCTGCCCCTGCCCCGCGAGGCACGCATCGCCGGCCTTGCCGTTCCAGCGGCCTCCGGTCGCGTCACGGTGGCGCAAGGCCATCATCGCGCCGATGACGCCGTGCAGGGCGGCGACGGAGTCACCGATGGACACCCCGATGCGTACCGGCGGCCGGTCGGGATGTCCCGACACGTAGCGCATGCCGCCCATCGATTCACCGATCGCCCCGAAACCAGGCAGGTCCTTCATTGGTCCAGTCTGGCCGTAGCCCGAAAGGCGGACCATGATCGTCGCCGGGTTCACCTTCTTCAGGTCCTCATAACCGATGCCCCACTTTTCCAGCACGCCCGGCCGATAGTTCTCGATGATGATGTCCGCCTCGAGCGCGAGCCGCTTCGCGATCTCCTGTCCGCGCGGGTCCTTCATGTTCAGGGTCACGCTTTTCTTGTTGCGCGACTGCACATACCACCAGAGCGAGGTGCCGTCCTTCAGGACGCGCCATTGCCGGATCGGATCACCGCCATCCGGCGCCTCGACCTTGATCACTTCGGCGCCGAACTCCGCCAGCATGCGCGAGCAGAAGGGGCCGGCGATGAGCGTGCCGAGTTCGAGGACCTTGATGCCGGCAAGCGGCCCGGATGGTTTTTGTTCTGTCATGACGTCGGAAGGAATCTAGGTAGAGCGACGATCCAGCATGGCACGTGCAATAGTGCCCGCATCGACGTATTCAAGCTCGCCGCCCACCGGAACACCTCGCGCCAGCCGGCTGACCTTCAGGCCGCGCGCCTTGAGCGTCTCGCTGATGTAATGGGCGGTCGCCTCGCCCTCATTGGTGAAATTCGTCGCCAGCACGACTTCGGCCACTTCGCCGTCTGTCGCCCGCGCGATCAACTTCTCGAGATGGATGTCTTTCGGGCCGATGCCGTCCAGCGGCGAGAGGCGCCCCATCAGCACGAAGTACAGCCCTTTGTAGGTCAGGGTCTGTTCGATCATCATCTGGTCGGCCGGTGTTTCCACCACGCAGAGCAGGCTGGCGTCGCGCTCTTTGTTCAGGCAGGTTTCACAGACCTCATTTTCCGTGAAGGTATTGCAGCTGGCGCAATGGTGAACGCGCTCCACCGCCTGCGTCAATGCACGGCCGAGCATGGCCGCGCCATCGCGGTCATGCTGCATCAGGTGATAGGCCATGCGCTGCGCCGACTTCGGACCCACGCCCGGCAGGCGGCGCAAAGCTTCGGTGAGGAATTCGAGGCTGGAGGGTGATTTCACTATCAGAACGGCATCTTGAAGCCGGGCGGCAGCGGGAGGCCCGCGGTCATGCCGGCCATCTTTTCCTGGGAGGTGGCTTCCGCCTTGCGCACCGCATCGTTGAAGGCCGCCGCGACGAGGTCTTCCAGCATGTCCTTGTCGTCGCCGAGCAGCGAGGGATCGATCGACACGCGCTTGACATCATTTTTGCAGGTCATCACGACCTTCACCATGCCGGCGCCGGACTGGCCTTCGACTTCGATCGTCGCCAGTTGCTCCTGCATCTTCTTCATGTTGTCCTGCATTTGTTGGGCTTGCTTCATCAGCCCTGCGAGTTGGCCCTTCATCATGGTCGTACTCCTTGTCTAAATGGGTTTGATCGATCCCGGCACGATGGTTGCGCCGAATTCGCGCATCATCGCTTGCACGAAAGGATCGCGCTGGAGGTTTTCTTCCGCCTGGCGCAGCTTTGCCTCGCGGTCAGCTTGCGCCTGGGCATTGGCTGTCTGCTCGACGGCGCCGATTTCTGTTGTGACACGTGCGGGCTTACCGAAATGCTCGGTCAGTGCCGCGGCCAGTTTTTCAACCGCGCCGGCAGAGCGCAGCGTGTCGAGTGGAATGCGCAGGTGGATGGACACGCCTTCACCGTTGTCTTCGCATTGCAGCAGCTCACTCTGCTGGGCCAGTTGCTGGACAACGCCGCGCAACTGCAGGGACGCGGCCAAGGCGGGCCAGTCGCCGTCCCAGTTCAACGAGGGAATGGGTGTCGGTGGAAGTGCCTTGGCACGCGGTGCAGGAGGTTCCGCCGGTGGAGCAGGCGGCGCCTCTTCTTCCATCACTGCCGTGTCGCCAGATGCGTCGGGCGCCGGGTTCAGTTCAGTTTTTTTTTGAGCCGCTGCCGGAGCAGAGTCGAAATCCGCCCATTCCGGCGCCGGCGGCGGAGGATTGTCTTCCCAGGGCGGCACGGATGCGGAAGGCGCCGGTGCCTGCACTGGCGCCGCCGCCGGCCGTGCGGCGACAGGAGCAACCGGAGCGCCCGCCTGCGGCTTGCCAGCATTGCGCGCCGCTTCAAGCGCTGCACGCGCCGGACTCATGGCGCCTGCCGGGCGTGAGGGCGCCGAGGCAACAGGTGCAGCCTGCGGCGCGGGGGCAGCAGGTCTTGGGGCCGGGGCGGGAGCCGCTGGCGGAACCGCAGCACGGGCCACTGGCTTCGCTTCTGCGCCGCCGATACCGGGCCGAAATGCGAGCATGCGCAAAAGCGTCATGGAGAAGCCGGCGTACTCGTCGGGTGCGAGGCCAAGCTCGTTACGCCCGTGGACGGCGATCTGGTAAAACAGTTGCACTTCTTCGGCATCGAACGAACCTGCGAGGCGAATGATGTCGTCGCGTTCCGGCACATCATCGGGCAGTGCCGCCGGCACTGCCTGCGCGAGCGCGATCCGGTGCAGCAAGGTGCCGAGGTCCTGCAATGCGGCGCTGTACGACAGGCTGCGCGTCGCCATCTCGTCGGCGACCGCGAGCAGCCCTGCCCCGTCCTTCGCGGCCAGTGCGTCGAGCACACGGATGAGATAGGACTGGTCGAGCGCCCCGAGCATGCCTTGCACGGACTCGAGCGTCACCTTCCCTGCCGCATAAGCGATCGCCTGGTCGGTCAGCGACAGCGCATCGCGCATCGAGCCGTGCGCGCCCGCCGCGAGCAGCCGCAGGGCAGGCGGATCATAGGCGATGTTTTCCTGGCCAAGGATATTTTCGAGATGGCCGACGATATGCCCCGGCGGCATCTGCTTGAGATTGAATTGCAGGCAGCGCGAAAGAACGGTCACCGGAATTTTCTGGGGATCGGTCGTCGCGAGAATGAACTTCACATGCTCGGGCGGTTCCTCCAGCGTCTTCAGCATGGAGTTGAACGCGTGGTTCGTGAGCATGTGGACTTCGTCGATCATGTAGACCTTGAAGCGTGCGTTCGATGGTGCGTAGACGGCCTGCTCCAGCAACTGCGCCATTTCATCGACGCCGCGGTTCGAGGCCGCGTCCATTTCGATGTAGTCGACAAAACGTCCCGCATCAATGGCGGTACATGCTTCACACACGCCGCACGGCTTGGCGGTGATTCCGGTTTCGCAATTGAGCGACTTCGCCAGGATGCGCGACAAGGTCGTCTTGCCCACGCCGCGCGTCCCCGTGAACAGATAGGCGTGATGCAGGCGTTGCTGGTCCAGCGCATGCGTGAGCGCTCGCACGACGTGCTCCTGCCCGACGAGCGTTTCAAAGCTCTTGGGGCGATACTTGCGGGCGAGAACTTGATAAGACATGGCTGCGCTGGCTGAAAAGTGTAGGTCGCATTTTACCTGACCTGATGCAAGTTATAGCCGCGGATTGCGTGAATGATGACGGCGGTCGTATCCGACGCGCAAGACGTGGAATGCCGCAATGAAAAGCTGGGAAATAAAAGAAGAGAGAAGAGGCGAGCCTTGTCTACGGCACTTGCGGGAAATGGCTGTGGCTGCTTCGTTCCCGACCTGACCAGGTTGACCATGCCACAATGCGCAGGGGCCCGCCGGTCGCCATTTTAACAGCAATAGCGTTAGCGCGCCCCTGAATTTCTCGGATTGACAGGAATCAAATGCCAAGTTGCTGCCAGATGCCGTCGACTTTGGCCTTTACTTCGGAAGTCATTTCGATCGTGCGGCCCCACTCGCGACTTGTTTCCCCTGGCCACTTGTTAGTCGCATCGATTCCCATCTTGCTGCCCAGCCCGCTGACCGGCGATGCGAAATCGAGGTAGTCGATCGGCGTGTTGTCGACCAGCGTCGTGTCCCGGAAAGGATCGACGCGCGTCGTGATCGCCCAGATGACCTCCTTCCAGTCGCGCACATTCACGTCATCGTCCACCACGACGATGAACTTGGTATACATGAACTGGCGGAGGAAACTCCAGACACCGAACATCACCCGCTTGGCGTGCCCGGGATAGGACTTCTTCATCTGTACGACGGCCATGCGATAGCTGCAGCCTTCCGGAGGAAGATAGAAGTCGGTGATTTCAGGGAACTGCTTTTGCAGCAGCGGAATGAATACTTCGTTCAGCGCCAGCCCGAGTACCGCTGGCTCGTCGGGCGGCTTGCCGGTATAGGTGGAGTGGTAGATCGGATCGCGCCGCATAGTGATCCGGTCGATGGTGAAGACCGGGAACCATTCCTGCTCATTGTAATAACCGGTGTGGTCGCCGTATGGCCCCTCCAGTGCATGCTCGTATCCGCTGGGATGTGAGGCGTCGGGGTAGATATGCCCTTCGAGGACGATCTCGGCGGAGGCCGGAACACGAAGTTCACTGCCGATGGCCTTTACCAGGTCGGTGCGGCTGCCTCTCAGCAGGCCGGCAAACTGGTATTCAGAGAGCGTGTCCGGGACCGGGGTTACTGCACCGAGGATGGTCGCCGGGTCGGCGCCGAGCGCGACGGCAATCGGATACGGCTTGCCCTTGTTGACGATGCCGTGCTCGCGGAAATCGAGCGCTCCGCCGCGATGTGCGAGCCAGCGCATGATGACCTTGTTGCGGTCGATTACCTGCTGGCGATAGATGCCGAGGTTCTGCCTCTTCTTGTTCGGCCCTTTGGTGACGACCAGTCCCCAGGTAATGAGCGGCGCAACGTCGCCCGGCCAGCAATGCTGGATCGGCAACCTGGCCAGGTCGACGTCATTGCCCTCCCACACTACGTCCTGGCATGGCGCCGATCGATGCTCGCGCGGTGCCATGTCCCACAGTGACTTCACCATGGAACCAAGTCCGAGCACGTCCTTGAATCCTTTCGGCGGCTCCGGCTCCTTCAGGCTCGAGAGCACGTGACCGATCTTGCGCAATTCACCGATGTCGTCCGCCCCCATGCCAAGCGCGACACGACGCGTCGTTCCGAACAGGTTCCCCAGGACTGGGATCGAATGCCCGCTCGGATTCTCGAAAACAAGCGCGGGACCGCCCGCACGCAGCGTACGGTCGCAGATTTCGGTCATTTCAAGATATGGCGAAACAGGAACCTGAACATGCTTTAATTCGCCCAACTGTTGCAGCTGGGAAATAAAATCCCGCAAATCGGAATATTTCATGATTTTTGACAAAGTATGAGAGCGACTTCTGTTTTTAGAATGCAAGCCCAAGTCGTTGATTTTATTGGCTTAATGTTGCGTCGCAGCGAGATTTCAATATTCAAAAGTAATAAAGAATAGATTCTATAGTATTGACTCGATATAAACAGCCCCCTAAAATTCGCCCAACTTGATGAGGAAGCGGGCCGGGGACGAAGGGCTGCGCATCAAAAATCCTCGTCACTCACAGGGATCGGGGTCCCGCATGACATTTTAAGGAGTGTTTTCAAAAGGCGTCTGCCTTATCCCCGAAAAAAGTTGCCTGCCACTGTTCCGGCCCGTTCTGCGCCGCCAGTTCTGAGCAAGCAATTCCGACGTCTGCCGATTGCGCCGCGCGCGATGACAGACGATGTAACTGATTCACGGCAAACACAAGCGTCTACAAGGCTTTGTAGTGGGCTCTTCGCTTGCCGCGAGGTTTCAGGGAGGTTCACATGCTTAATCGATTCATCAGGGTGACGTCCGACTTCACCCGCAAGAAAGCCAGCCAATCGGCCGCATGGGCAGTCGTCGCTCGTGACACCGTCAGCGGCTTCATCACCACGGCGCACCACGCACTGATGGTGCTCGGCATCCTCGCCATTGCAGCCCTGGGCATCATGTTCGTGAAGCCCGAGGTCACCGACCATCTGAAGGCAGTGTCGCCGTTTGCACAGGCAGAAGCCGAAGAAACCGAGCTGCCGCCGGCTGCTGGACTGCTGGATATGCCCTCACAGTCCTTTGCAAGGCAAGACGTGGCAGACAAGGCTGAAGCTGCTGTACGCACGGACGAAAAGAACGAGACCGCCAGCGCCCGCCAGCAGCAATGGGTAACCGCATGGCTGTCCAAGCGCTATCGCGTCGCGACCGATGCGACCGACATGCTGGTCTCCGCCGCTTACCTGACCGCAAAGGAAATCAAGCTCGATCCGCTGCTCATCCTCTCGGTGATGGCCATTGAATCCCGCTTCAATCCGTTTGCGGAAAGCCCGGTTGGCGCACAGGGCCTCATGCAAGTGATGTCAAAGGTGCACCGTGACAAGTTTGAAGAACTGGGTGGCGTGAAGGCCGCGTTGAATCCAATCGCCAACATCAAGGTCGGCTCGCTGATCCTGAAGGACTACGTGAACCGCGGCGGTTCGGTTGAAGCTGGCCTGAAGCTGTACGTCGGCGCCGGCGCGTCTGAAACGGACTCGGGCTATGGCGCCAAGGTGCTTGCCGAGTACCAGCGCCTCAAGGAAGTCGCCATGGGCAAGAAGGTGCCGATTTATTCAACATCGGCAAGCTCCACCACACCAAAGGCACGCCCCCAGGAGCGTAAGATCGAAGCAGTCGAGGAAGCTGCTTCGGGCTCAACAGACCAGCCGCTGGCACAGGCCGATCACCCTTCGGCCCTGTAAAAGTCATTTATCCAATAAAAAAGGAGCCGCAAGGCTCCTTTTTTATTGCCGCCAACCGGTTTCAGCGGCGCTCTGCGAAGAACTTCTCCAACCGGGAAACGGCCTCGTGCAGATTCTCAAGCGACGTCGCATAGGAAAGCCGGATGTACTGCCGAGCCGTGTACGGCCCGAAATCAAGGCCGGGCACAAGCACTACGCCCGCCTGGTTCAGCATGTCGATGGTGAGCTTGTCTGCATCTTCCGAAAGCGCGGAACAGTCCGCGTAGACATAGAACGCACCGTCCGGGGTCACCGGTACCTTGAAGCCCAGCTCCCTGAGGGCAGGAGCGATGTAATCGCGGCGCCGTTTGAACTCTGCCTTACGCTGTTCATAGATGGCGATCGACTCCGGCGAAAAGCAGGCAACGCCGGCGTGCTGTGCAACGCTGGATGCGCAGATGAACAGATTCTGCGCCAGCTTCTCGATCTGCGGCACCATGAATTCAGGCACGACTAGCCAGCCTAGCCGCCAACCTGTCATGTTGAAGTATTTGGAGAAGCTGTTGATGACGATGACGTCTTCGCCGAGCGATAGCGCCGAAAACGGCTCTTCGTCGTAGGTCAGCCCTTGGTAGATCTCGTCGACGATCGTGAAACCGCCTTTTTCCCGCACCGTCCCGACGATCTTTGCCAGTTCATGATGCGGGATCGAAGTACCCGTCGGATTGGACGGCGACGCCAGCAATACGCCGCGTGTCTTCTCGCTCCACTGTTCCCTAACCACCGCATCCGACAGCTGGAAACGCTGCTCGGGACCGCTCGGGATCATCCTGGCCTGCCCGTCGAACGCCGCCACAAAATGACGGTTGCAAGGATAGGACGGATCCGGCATGAGCACCTCGGCGCCCTTGTCGACCAGCGCGGCGCACGCGAGCAGCAGCGCCGCCGAAGCGCCGGCGGTGATAATGATGCGCGCGGGCGCAACCTGCAGGCCGTAGACGCGCTGGTAGTGCGCGGAAATCGCCTCGCGCAGTGCCGGAATGCCGACCGCCGAAGTGTACTGCAGCTTGCCGTCACTCATAGCGCGCGCGGCCGCCTCAATAACTGGCGGCGCAGCGGTGAAGTCGGGCTCGCCGATGCCCATGTGGATGATGGAGCGGCCCTGCCGCTCCAGTTCGGCCGCCATCTTCGCCAATTCCATGACGTGGAAGGGCGCGATGTTGGCAAGGCGGGAAGCGAGGAGTGGATTCATCGCAGGTATGGAGTGGTGCGCTCGCCAGCCTCTGGCCGGCGACATGATCTATACGGCAAGACGGTCAGTGCTGGCCGCGCTTTTTCGCGTCTTCGACCTCGACCGCACGGGCGGTCGCGGCGAACTTGTCGAGAACGCCGTTGACGTACTTGTGGCCATCGATGCCGCCGAAGGACTTGGTCAGCTCGACGGCCTCGTTGATCACCACCTTGTACGGAATTTCAATGTGGTTGGTCAATTCGTAAGCGCCGATCAGCAGCGCGGCATGTTCCACAGGCGACAACTGATCGATCGGGCGATCGATCAGCGGCGCCAGGCCATCGCGCAGCGCACCGACCTGCTTGATCGCGCCGTGCAGGAGGGCGTCAAAATGCTCGGCATCTGCCTTGTTGAAGCCGTGCGCCTCGCGGATGTGCGCGTCGATCGCGCCGGCATCCTCATTGTTCAGCAGCCACTGATACAGCCCCTGCAGGGCAAACTCGCGCGCCCGATGGCGCGGCGTGCGATTCTTGTTCGGATTCGCGTGGACAGTCGTCTTTTGCGTCATTGCTTACTCTTCCTCGGTCACTTCTGCGAGTTCTTCCAGTGCGATCGCGAGATTGGTCATTTCGACGGCAACACGCGCGGCATCTGCCCCCTTCTCCGCCATGCGCGCCTCAGCCTGCTCGTCGGTGTCGGTTGTGAGGACGGCGTTGGCAATGGGAATGCCGAAATCGAGGCCCACGCGGGTGATGCCGGCGCCGGATTCATTTGAGACCAGTTCGAAGTGGTAGGTTTCGCCGCGTATGACCGCGCCGATGGCGATCAGTGCGTCGAATTGCTGGGTTTCAGCCATTTTTTGCAGCGCCAGCGGAATTTCGAGTGCGCCGGGCACGGTAACGTGCAATACATCCTCGTCGGCAACTCCAAGGCGCTTCAGTTCGGCGAGGCAGGAGGACAGAAGGCCGTGGCAAACGTCTTCATTGAAGCGGGCTTGCACGATGCCGATACGCAGGCCTTCGCCGCTCAAATTCGTTTCGTAAGTTCCTACGGTCATGGTATTTCCTTCATGCGCGATCGCGCTCATTGATATTGGAACCATGCGCCGCCTTCGTCCAGCGAGGCGGCGCACGGCCGTTTCTTGTTCGACATGTCATCGGCGCGACGTCTCGGCGCCGGCGCCCGATCTTCAGTTTTCCGGCTTTGCCTGATAACCGGTCACCTCAAGGTCAAAACCAGTCATCGAGGGCATCTTGCGCGGGCTGGCGAGCAGCTTCATCTTGCCGACCTGGAGATCCTTCAGGATCTGGGCGCCGATGCCGTACGTGCGCAGGTCCATGCGGGACTCGCGCGGTTGCGGTTTCTGCTCCGGCTTGCTGAGTGCCTCGAACTGCGCAAACATCTGCTCCGCGGATTCCTCGCAGTTGAGCAGGACCATCACGCCACGCTCGGAAGCCTTGATGGCTGCCATCGCGGACGCCATGTTCCAGGAGTGGGTGGTTGCCTGGGTTTCAAGCAGGTCCAGGATGGACACCGGCTGGTGCACGCGCACCAGCGTTTCGACGTCCGGGGTAATATCGCCGTGCACCAGGGCAAGGTGCGCACCGCCGCTCGGCTTGTCGCGATAGGCGATGGCCTTGAACGGGCCGTGCACGGTATGCATCGTACGTTCGGCGAGTCGCTCGACGATGCTTTCGTTCTGGCTGCGGTAATGGATCAGGTCGGCGATGGTGCCGATCTTCAGGCCGTGCTCTTTCGCGAACTCGATGAGATCCGGCAGGCGCGCCATCGTGCCGTCATCCTTCATGATTTCGCAGATCACGGCCGCTGGCGTCAATCCGGCGAGCTCGGCGAAATCGCAGCCCGCTTCGGTGTGTCCTGCGCGCATCAGGACGCCGCCCTTCTGCGCCTTGAGCGGGAAAATATGGCCAGGCTGGACAATATCCGTCGGCTTGGCATTCTTCGCCACCGCGACCTGGACAGTCTTGGCACGGTCTGCTGCCGAAATGCCTGTGGTGACACCCTCGGCTGCTTCAATCGACACGGTGAAATTGGTGCCATAGGACGTCCCGTTACGGGTCGTCATCATCGGCAGGTTCAGCAAATTGCAGCGCTCTTCGGTCAGTGTCAGGCAGATCAGGCCACGCCCGAACTTGGCCATGAAGTTGATCGCTTCCGGGGTGACGAACTCCGCGGCGAGGACGAGATCGCCCTCGTTTTCGCGGTCTTCCTCGTCGACGAGGATGACCATGCGGCCAGCGCGCAGTTCGGCAATGATTTCTTGAGTTGTTGAAATAGCCATGACTTGAATCCTGTGTAGCTCGCTATTTTAAAGGATTTGGGGGCCTTCCTACTTTCAAGTTTGAAACTTGTGCAGGGTGCCGCGGCCGGACTGTCAGGCCTTCGTGCTCAGCATTCGTTCGACGTAGCGGGCAATTAGGTCGATCTCGAGGTTCACCCTGGCACCCGGCTTCAGGTGCTTGAGCGTCGTCACTTCGACAGTGTGCGGGATGAGGTTGATCGAGAACATGCAGGCGTCCGGCGTGTCCTCTACCCGGTTCACGGTCAGCGAGACGCCATTCACGACGATCGAGCCTTTGTAGGCAAGGTATTTCGCGAGCTCTCGCGGTGCCGCGACAACCAGTTCCACCGACTCGCCGACCGGCTCGAACTTTCGCACGATGCCAAGCCCGTCGACATGGCCGGAGACGAGGTGTCCGCCCAACCTGTCGGAAAGCGTCAGTGCTTTTTCCAGGTTAACCTCGCCAACGCTGTCCAGTCCGGCCGTGCGATTCAGGCTTTCGCGGGAGACATCAACGGTGAATCCAGTCTCTGTCTTGCTGACGACCGTCATGCACGCCCCGTTCAGTGCGATCGAATCGCCGAGTGCCACGTCCGCCATCGGCAGGCCGCCAGCATCAATGGTCAGGCGAACGCCGGCATCCGGGTCGTTGCCAAGTGGAGTGATGGACATGATTTTGCCGACAGCGGCAACGATTCCGGTAAACATGGGCGGATCCGATCAGGTAAAACGGGCAAGGATACGCAAATCAGGGCCGATTTGCTTGATTTCATGGAACGCAAGGGACTTCCGGCCGTCGAGCGCGTCCAGCGCCGGCAGGTCGAACAGTCCGCGGGCGTCGCCGAGGAGGCTGGGAGCAAGATACAGCAACAGCTCATCGACGCATCCTTCGCGTATCAGGGATCCGTTCAGCTTGAATCCGGCTTCGATGTGAAGTTCGTTGATCTGACGCGCGCCCAGCTCCTGGATGAGCGCCGACAGGTCGACCTTGCCGGCGGTATTCGGCATCCGGATCACTTCTGCGCCCCTGTCCCGCAGACGGGCTTCCTTCTCCGGGTCGGAGACCGCCGTCACGATCCACGTTCCGCCTCCTTTCAGGACTCGGGCATCGGGGCGGATTTGCAAGCGGCTGTCGACCACGATTCGTCTGGGTTGCCGAGGCGTGTCGACCGCACGGACGGTGAGTTGCGGGTCGTCTTCCTGTACCGTGCCGATGCCGGTCAGGATGGCGCATGCGCGGGCGCGCCACCAATGTCCATCGTCTCGAGCAGGCTGCGAGGTGATCCATTGGCTCAGGCCGTTATGCAACGCGGTCCTGCCGTCCAGGCTCGCCGCCGCTTTCATCCGCACCCAAGGCTTTCCCTGTCGCATGCGGGACATGAATCCGATGTTGATTTCTCGGGCCTGCTCTTCCAGCACGCCCGACACGACCTCAATTCCCGCAGCTTCGAGCCTTGCACGTCCCTGGCCGCCCACGAGAGGATTGGGGTCGCCGACAGCCATGACGACTTTCGCCACACCGGCCTTGACCAGGGCATCCGCGCAGGGAGGCGTCCGGCCGAAATGGCTGCAGGGTTCAAGCGAGACATAGACCGTCGAACCGCGTAGATCATGTCCGCGACTGAGGGCATCGTTCATTGCCTGCACCTCGGCATGTGCCTGTCCAGGCGGCTGCGTGTTCCCTACCCCGATCACCGTACCGTCCTTGACGATGACGCACCCGACCCGGGGGTTGGGCGTCGTGATGAACATGGATTTGGCTGCCCACTGGAGGGCCAGTTCCATGGCCTGGGTGTCGTTGTCGATTCTCACTGATTGCCTGTTTCGCTTAAGCGGCCTGCGCCGGCATATCGCAGGCTAGCAGGTGCGCGTGTCGGTTTCGGGATTGCAGATGCGCGGACGTCCGACGAAGTTCAGCTTGATCTTCCTGACCTTGCTTTCCAGTTCGAAAGTAAAAGTCCCGAACTGCGTCCGGTATGCATTGTCGTGTGTACGCGTACGCCCCGCCCCGTTGTATGCGAGGTATTGTACTGTCGAATCCGTCAGCCTGGCCGTGATCCGCATGCTGTTTGGCGTCGGGCCGTGCCTGAATAGGATGACATCGCCGCCGTCCGGACGGAGATTGCGGTTCCTGTCGACGAAAACGACCCAACCATGCGTCCAGTCCCCATCCTCGCCGGCAGGCACCATGTCCACGCGTAGGCCGCGCTGTACCGCTTCAGCCCGCGCCAGGTTGATTGCGGCGAAAAATTCGTTCGTTGCGGCCGTGATCTGCATGTCCCTGATCAAGCCGACAAAACTGGGAACGGCGACAGTGAAGAGAATTGCAGCGACAGACAACGTAACGGCCAACTCTACCAGGGTAAATCCCTTTGCGCTGCGAAGGAAAGACGGGAAGCGCCGGCGCATGTACCTCACCTCCAGCATTCCGGCGTGTTCGATTCCTTTTCCCCGGTGCTCGTGATGGCGAGATTGCCACAGACAGGATCCTCAAAGTGCGCGTCCACGTTGGCAGTGCCAGGCATGGCAACCAGGCGGACACAGTCCCGTATCGCGCCTCCTGGACATGCTTCGCCCCTGATTTCATAGGCGCTGCGGTCGGGGCTATTTCCTGAGTACCACTTGAACAGTTTTTCGTCTTCGCTCGAGGAACCGGAAGAAAAGGCGATGTAGCTGTTGCGCTGGGAATAGAAGCGCTCTTCCTGGAGCATCAATTGGTATAAGGCCGCGCGCCCCTCCGCCCGCTTTGCCTTGCGCGATGCCTCCTTGTAAGAGGGAAACGCAATGCCGGCCAGTATCCCGACGACCGCAAGCGCAATGATTACCTGGATAAGCGAAAACCCGCTCGACAACCTAGTCGCGTTCAAGTGCCTCACGAAGCTCCTCCCAGTTCAAGATTTCACGCCAGCCTATCCGACTCCATTTTCCTTCCGTCGATTTCCGGAAATAGGACTGCAACACGACTTGCGTTCGCTCATTGCTCCCGTAGCCAATCGCGGTGATACGGAAGGTCGTTCTGCTCAGGCTGTCCGCGCCATCTGCACGCGAAAGCGGGTCGGGCAATACCTCGATGAGATAGCGCGGTGGAACCGCACTGTCGGTCAACGCGCTGCTGCGCCCGGTCAAATAGCCTAGCGGGACAGAAATCATCCCCGGATTGTGGTGGATCTTTTGCCAGACGGGGAACATGTCACGCCCGGCTGGATGACACAGTCCGAGCAACGGGTTGGCAGCACCCGCTTCGCAGTACCCTCCTGCGTACGCCTTCGCTTCTTTCATGAACAGTTCGACCCTCGGGGATTTCTCGACATCGATTTCGGCATCCTTCAGCGCCGCCTCGGACGCGACGAAGGCCACGAGCCGGTCACGCTCTTGGCGTGAGGCCTTTTCCTCCTGGAGTGCGATTTGTGCGGCGGACGTCCCCAACAGGAGGATGACGACCATCATCAGCATGCATACGATCAGCGCGGCGCCCGCCTCCCGAGCAATCGCTGGAACGCGACGCACGTCATCCTCCCGTGGGTCGGTTGCGCAGCCAGACGGTCGTCGCGAACACCTTGCGAGCGCGGTTCCTGACGGACGTGGGCAGTTCCGACACCTGTATCCGCACTCCCCTGTCCCGCGCGGCATGAGCAGATGAGTAAAACTCTCCGAACAGGTCATACTCCCGTGACGTCCCCTCAGTCAGGATTCCGTTGGCACCGCGGACGAGAAGCGCCACCTTCACCGCGACCACCTTCTTCCATGGAGCATGTTTGTCCGTGGCATCTTTGGCCATGCCCTCGACCGCCGTCGCGTTCATGACTGAATTCGGGTAGCCGTCTCCGTCGGTGTCCAATCCGTACAGCACCTGGAACGACTCCACCCCGCGTGCAATGGCCTGCGCCGCCCAGCCATCCTCGCCCGGATACTTGCAGTACAGCTCTGGCTCGCCGCTGACGTCTTCCGCGACGTAGAAGATGCTCCAGCCGCGTTCGTGTTTTTCCGGCGCCTCCCCCGTCCCGATGCCAAAACCGGCGCAATTCAGGACTGAACCGTCGCCGTTACTGCCCTCTCCAGATCCACCTATGCGGACCACGAGCACATCACTTCCATTGATCGATCGGGCAATCGGTGAAGAAATGTCTTCGGAGCGGCTTTTCAGGGTTCTGGCATCCATGCCGAAAACAGCCGGTCCACCGGCTTCGTCGGGAGCGCTGAAATCAGCGCCATCCCAGTTGAGGTAGGACGCCTGCCGGACAGTTCGGGATAGGATGTCGATTGCATGCCGCCCTGTATCGAGAATCTGGGCGCTGTCGGTCTGTACGACATAGCCGGACTTTGCGGATACCAGCACAACGGTGGCAATTGCGACGACGAACAGTCCGATTGTCATCGAAACCATTAGTTCGACAAGTGTCACGCCACGTTCACGACTGATCCAGGCAGGGAAATGGTTGGCTTGCCGCATTCGCCGCACCCTTGCTACACGGACGCCACAGGGATGACAACGCTAGGTGGGAAGCCGCTGTCTTCCTTCGCATAGCTGCCGTCCGGATTCTTCACCTTCCAGCCGACTTTGACCACAAACGGGGCGTCAGCGCTCTCGGCACTGCAGTCCCACTTGTAAGCCTGCGCCGCTTCATTCCAAGGATTGCCGTCGCGGCAAATCCTCAGGCGAGCTGTGGGAAAGTTTGCTGCGAGACGGGTTTTCCACTCATTGATTTCAAATGCGGCGAATTCGCTTGTTCCGCATGTTAAGAAGTGGCACGAGCTCTCTGGTGCGGGCGGTGTTCCCGGCATCGATGTGTAGTCGAGATTGAAAAGTGGCTCGACAGCGTGCGAATGCACTTCGTCGGCCATCATTGAACCGACTGTGTCGGCAATCTCAGCGGCAAGCAGCAAGGCCATGGTCTGGTAGGACGATTGCTGCGTCGTCCGTGTAGACGCCATTTGAAGACCCATCATGCCGACGACACCGGACGACAGAAGAAGAATGGATACCAGGACCTCGGTCATTGAAAAGCCCCCCTGGCGCTTCATGTTCATCCTCATGCTGTTAATCCATCTTAATTGTCATTTATGCAACACTCCTGGCATGACGGATCTTGGGGGATAAATCATGGAAAAAACCGCTTACTTGCTGGGAGGTTTGCGCTCGCGACCTACTTCGGCAATCGCGTCCTGGAATTCCGCCACATCTTCAAAGCTCTTGTAGACGGAGGCGAAGCGGATGTAGGCAATCTTGTCGAGGCGTTTGAGTTCGCGCATGACCAGCTCGCCGATATGACCAGAAATCACTTCCCGGGCGCCTGACGAAAGCAATTTTTCTTCAATGCGATGGATCGCGGCGTCGACGGCTTCGGCCGATACAGGGCGCTTGCGCAAGGCCAGCATCAGGCTGGCGCGAAGTTTGGAGGGGTCAAAATCGGCACGGCTGCCGTTTTTCTTGACGATGACAGGCATCGAGAGTTCGATGCGCTCGTACGTGGTGAAGCGCTTGTCGCAGTGTGCGCAGCGCCGGCGGCGGCGAATGGTGTCCCCTTCCTCCGACACGCGTGTGTCGATGACCTGGGTATCTTCGTGGTGACAGAAGGGACACTTCATGGTGCTGCCGCAAGCCCTATCTTGAATGCGCTCCGCTCACGGAACGCGAAATATTATCAATCAAGCAATTGTGTTATCTTTTTACAAATGCCGCCATCCCATGCTCATGGGATGGCGAACAGTGTAGCGCTATTTGCAGGCCTTAAGCGTAGACCGGGAAGGCGTCGGTCAGCTTCTTGACTTCTGCCTTCACGCGCTCGATGGTTGCCGCGTCATGCGGATTGTCGAGCACGTCGGCAATCAGGTTACCCACCTTGACGGCTTCCGCTTCCTTGAAGCCGCGGGTAGTCATCGCCGGGCTGCCGAGGCGGATACCGGAGGTGACGAACGGCTTTTCCGGATCGTTCGGAATGGCGTTCTTGTTGCAGGTCATGTGCGCGGAACCGAGGATGGCCTCGGCTTCCTTGCCGGTGATCTTCTTGGCGCGCAGGTCGACCAGCATCACGTGGGATTCGGTACGACCGGACACGATGCGCAGGCCGCGCGAGATCAGGGTCTTCGCCAATGCATCGGCGTTCTTCACGACCTGTTCCTGGTAGGCCTTGAACTCGGGCGACAGCGCTTCCTTGAAAGCGACTGCCTTGCCGGCGATGACGTGCATCAGCGGACCGCCCTGGATGCCGGGGAAGATCGCGGAGTTGATGGCCTTCTCATGCTCGGCCTTCATGAGGATCACGCCGCCGCGCGGACCGCGCAGGGATTTGTGCGTGGTGGAGGTGACGAAATCGGCAAACGGTACCGGGTTCGGGTAGACACCGGCGGCGATCAGGCCGGCATAGTGGGCCATGTCGACCATGAAGTAGGCGCCGACGTCTTTGGCGACCTTGGCGAAACGCTCGAAGTCGATGCGCAGCGCGTAGGCGGATGCGCCTGCAATGATCATCTTCGGCTTCTTCTCGTGTGCGAGGCGTTCCATCGCGTCGTAGTCGATTTCTTCCTTCTCGTTCAGGCCGTACGAAACGACGTTGAACCACTTGCCCGACATGTTGAGTGCCATGCCGTGGGTCAGGTGGCCGCCTTCTGCCAGCGACATGCCCATGATGGTGTCGCCCGGCTTGAGCATGGCGAAGAACACGCCCTGGTTGGCTTGCGAACCGGAGTTCGGCTGCACGTTGGCGGCTTCCGCGCCGTAGAGTTCCTTCAGGCGGCTAATGGCCAGGGACTCGGCGATGTCGACGTACTCGCAGCCGCCGTAGTAGCGCTTGCCCGGATAGCCTTCGGCGTACTTGTTGGTGAGCTGGGAACCCTGCGCTTCCATCACGGCCGGCGAGGTATAGTTCTCGGAAGCGATCAGCTCGATGTGGTCTTGCTGGCGCGTGTTTTCCTGCTGGATGGCGGACCAAAGTTCGGGATCGACTTTGGCAATGGTGTGGTCTTTTGCGAACATGAAAAACTCCAATCGATTGCAAATCGGGTTTGCCTGAATCGAATGAGGGCCAAAGGAAGAAGACAGGCAGCCTCAGTCGTGCATTCCATTTGGGCTGCCCAGGCGAACGGCTATGGATATCTCACGTTCCCCGGTGGATTTCCACCTTTTCGCCGGAATGCAGCTCCGGCTTCTCGCCAGTTACGTGAGACGAAATGGAGCTAGATTGTAAGATAGCCACCACTTTTCGGCAAGGATGCCGGGCAGAGCTTCGAATTTGCTGCCGGACACGATGCCGCGCGGATGAAGGCCCGGCCTTTGGGCTACAATTTTGGCAACCATCCGTCCCGCACGAAAGGAAAACAACATGATCGTCCTGATTACAGGTGCAACTTCCGGTTTTGGCGCCGAAATGGCGCGCAGATTCGCTCAGGCGGGCCACAAGGTGATTGCCACCGGGCGTCGCAAGGATCGCCTGGACGGCCTGTCCGCCGAACTGGGCGCGTCGCTCCTTCCCATTGCCATGGACGTGAGTGACAAGGCATCGATCAACGCAGCGCTTGCGGCACTGCCCGCGGAGTGGAAGGAGATCGACGTCCTCGTCAACAATGCCGGCCTCGCGCTGGGCATCGAGCCCGCGCACAAGGCTTCGCTCGATGAATGGGAAACCATGATCGACACGAACTGCAAGGGCCTGGTCACCATGACACACGCGATCCTGCCCGGCATGGTGGCGCGTGGACGCGGAACGGTCATCAACATCGGCTCGGTGGCAGGCACCTACCCCTACCCGGGCGGCAACGTCTACGGCGCGACCAAGGCCTTTGTTGACCAGTTCACGATGAACCTGCGCGCGGACCTCGTGGGCACCGGGGTGCGCGCGACCAACATCGCTCCCGGCCTGTGCGGCGGGACCGAGTTCTCGAATGTGCGCCTGAAGGACGACGCCGCAGCAGCAAAGGTATATGAGGGCACCGTGCCGCTGACCGCGAAGGACATCGCAGAGACGGCATTCTGGATCGCCACCCTGCCGCCGCATGTAAATATCAACTATATCGAGATGATGCCTACCTGCCAGGGCTTCTCTCCATTCAATATCAAGCGAACCATCTGATGAACCCATCCAGCGCAGCACGTCGCGGAGAACGGATCCGGCGACAATGACTTCCGATTTCACCTGGAAAATCCGGGTCTACTACGAAGATACCGACGCCGGCGGCGTTGTCTTTTATGCAAACTACCTGAAGTTCTTCGAGCGTGCGCGGACCGAATGGCTCCGCGCCGCCGGCATCGGCCAGCAACTCCTGTCAGTGTCACATCATGTAATGTTCGTGGTCAAAAGCACGGCAGTCGATTATCATGCCCCCGCGAAATTAGATGATGAACTGAAACTCTCCGTCGTTGTCGAACGACTCGGACGTGCCTCCGTGCAATTCATACAAGAAGCCTGGCGCGTCGAGGGAGAGGATCTTCGGCTGCTGGCCAGCGGCCGCATCAAGGTGGGTTGCGTGGATACGTCCACGTTCCGCCCGAGTCCCATCCCGGATGAAGTACTGGACCGGATTAAGAACACTGGATGATTCCCTCGCCTGACGACTGCAGTCGCGTAGCAAGTCGTGCTGCGGGATCATTTTGCAAACATTGAACAGAAACAAATGACTGTCACCCAAGATCTGTCTTTCATTTCCCTGATCAGCAACGCTTCCCTCCTGGTGCAGCTGGTCATGGCCCTGCTGCTGCTCGTGTCCATCATGAGCTGGACCTACATCTTCCGGAAGATGTTCGCCATCAAGAGCGCGCAGACCCAGACCGAGGATTTCGAGCGCGCGTTCTGGTCGGGCGGCAACCTGAATGCCCTGTATGAGGAGGCGACCTCCAATCGCCGCCGCAGCGGCGGCAAGAGCGGCGCGCTGGAACGCATCTTCGAATCCGGCATGGGTGAATTCATCAAGGCGAAGGCGACGTTCGCCGCCAAAGGTGGAGTCGATCCGGGCAGCACGATCGACGGCGCACGACGCGCGATGCGCGCCGCCTACCAGCGTGAAATGGACGCACTCGAATCGCACCTTGCCTTCCTCGCCTCGGTCGGTTCGGTTTCCCCGTATGTCGGCCTGTTCGGCACGGTGTGGGGCATCATGAATGCATTCCGCGGCCTCGCCAATGTGCAGCAGGCGACCCTGGCCTCGGTTGCGCCTGGCATCGCGGAAGCGCTGATCGCCACCGCCATTGGCCTGTTCGCTGCGATTCCGGCGGTGGTCGCGTACAACCGTTACTCGCACGACATCGATCGCCTGGCGATCCGCTTTGAAAGCTTCATCGAAGAGTTCTCGAACATCCTGCAACGACAGGTACGCTGATGGCGAACAGTTCCATGCGCGGCGGACGCGGCCGCAAGTTCAAGTCGGAAATCAACGTCGTGCCGTATATCGACGTGATGCTGGTGCTGCTCATCATCTTCATGGTCGCCGCGCCGCTGACCAACCCCGGTGTCATCAACCTGCCGACCGCAGCAAAATCGGCGCTGCCGCCGACCGAGTACATCCAGATTTCGCTGAAGCCTGACACGACCGCGACCATCGGCCTCAATGGCGGCAAGGGCGCAAGCGCCCAGCCGGAGAAGGTCGGCGGCCGCAGCGCGCTCGTGCAGAAGCTGAAGACGATGCATACGGCCAATCCCGAACTGCCGGTGATGATTTCGGCGGACAAGGACATCAAGTACGACGAAGTGATCCAGGTGATTTCGGAAGCCAAGAAAATCGGCATTACCCGCGTGGGGCTGGCGACGAAGCAATGACAGAAGCAACTCCGTATATCGTCCCGAAGGAACCCGGCGGCGGACGTGCGCTCGTTTTTGCGGCGCTGGTCCATGCCGCGCTGTTCCTGTTCCTCTGGATTGGTGTCACTTGGCAGAGCGAAACACCGGTGACGATCGAGGCCGAGGTCTGGGATCCTGTGCCCCGCGAGGCGGCACCGTTGCCCGAACCGCCGCAGGTCAAGGCACCGGAGCCCGAACCAAAGCCGGCAGTCAAGGAGCCGCCCAAGCCGAAGGTCGAAGAGCCCCCGGTCGTCAAGCCTGACATCGCGCTGGAGAAGGAAAAGAAGCGCAAGGAAGAAGAGAAGAAGAAACGCCTGGAAGAAGAAGCCAAGGAAAAGAAGCGTCTCGAAGAAGAAAAAGAAAAGCTCGCCAAGCTCGAGGAAGCCAAGCGCCTCGAAAAGGCCAAGGCAGAAAAGGCGAAGAAGGAAGCCGAAGACAAGAAGCGCAAGGAAGAAGCCGAGCACCAGAAGCTAATGGCGAAGCTGCGCGAAGAAGACATGAAGCGCATCACCGGAGCCGTAGGCACCGGCGGCACAGGCGAAGCGTCAAAGTCACAGGGCGGCCGCGCCGACGGCGATTACGTCCAGCGCATCGCGGCAAAGATCCGCTCGAACATCGCGTTCATCGTGCCGGAAGGCTTGCAGGGCAACCCGCCGGTAGAATATGAGGTTCGACTGTTGCCGGATGGATCAGTCGCGGGTATTCGCAAGCTGAAGTCCTCGGGCGTGCCCGGCTTTGACGAAGCGGTTTCCCGGGCCATCGAGCGTTCGCAACCCTATCCCCAGGACAAGTCCGGCTCCGTCCCCGCCACTTTTATTGGCATCCATAAACCGAAAGACCAGTAAGCAACCATGATGAAAAATCTCTTCTTGCGTGGGTTCGCCGTTTTCGCCTTCTGCCTGTCCGGCCTGGCGCAAGCGCAGCTGCGGGTGGAAACCTCGGGCGTCGGTGCGACCCAAATCCCGATCGCCATTGCAGGCTTCGCCGATGAAACGATGGCTCCGCAGCAAGTCACGGCCATCATCAAGGCCGACCTTGCGCGCAGCGGCTATTTCAAGATCATCGATACCGGCAACACGATGTCGGAGACGACGAGCATCAACTTCGGCGAATGGAAGGCGCAGGGCGCCGACGCGCTCGTCATCGGCAGTGTGCAACGCCTGGCCGACGGCCGTTACGACGTCCGCTACCGCCTGCTCGATACCGTGAAAGCAGCCAACCTGTCCGGCTTCGGCCAGGTCGCTGGGCCGGATCGCCTGCGTGTCGCCGCGCACAAGATCGCCGACGACATCTATGAAAAACTGATCGGTGTACGCGGCGCGTTTGCAACCCGCATTGCATACGTGACGAAATCCGGCAACGAATACCGCCTCGAAGTGGCGGACTCCGACGGTGAAGGAACGCAGGTCGCCCTGCGCTCGAACGAGCCCATCATTTCCCCCGCCTGGTCGCCGGACGGCACCAAGGTTGCCTATGTGTCGTTCGAGGCCAAGAAGCCGGTCGTGTATGTCCAGGACTTGACCAGCCGCCAGCGCACCGTAGTGGCCAATCATCGCGGCAGCAATTCCGCGCCGTCGTGGTCCCCGGACGGCACGAAGCTCGCCCTGGCGCTGTCCCGCAGCAGCTACACGCAGGTCTACATCGTGAACGCGGATGGCAGCAACCTGCGCCAGCTCACCAATACGAACGGCATCGAAACCGAACCGCAATTCTCCGCGGACGGCCAGTTCATCTACTTCACCAGCGACCGCAGCGGTGGTCCGCAGATCTACAGGATGAGCGTCAACGGCGGCGAAGCGCAGCGCGTCACCTTCTCCGGAAGCTACAACATCAGCCCGCGCGTCTCGCCTGACGGCAAGAGCCTGGCTTACATCTCGCGTCGCGAAGGCCGCTTCCAGCTGTATATCCTCGATCTGCAGAGCGGCCAGGAGCTGCGCATCTCGGACACCACGAAGGACGAATCGCCCAGCTTCTCGCCGAACGGCAAGTACATCATGTATGCCACTGAAGCAGGCCGGCGCGGCGCGCTGGCCGTCGTTTCCGTGGATGGCCGCGTCAAACACCGCCTGACAACCCAGACAGGCGACATCCGGGAGCCCACATGGGGCCCGTTCATGAAATAATATGGGTTTTGGAAATTTTTTCTTGGGAGAACAACTAATGCGTAACACCACCACTCTTGCCCTCATGCTCGCGGGCGTTTTTGCACTCACCGCCTGCGGCTCGTCGGTCAAGCTGGATGACAACGTCAAAGTAGAAGAGCGCAGCGCCACTCCGGCCAACACGGCCGATGCACGTACCGTTGCTCCGATCACCACCGGCTCCACCGACCCGCTGAACGATCCGAAGGGCATCCTGGCCAAGCGCAGCGTCTACTTCGACTACGACAGCTTTATCGTCAAGGACGAGTTCAAGCCTGTGGTGGAAGCGCACGCTAAGTACCTGTCGGCAAACAAGGGCCGCAAGGTCATCATCCAGGGCAACACCGACGAACGCGGCGGCCGCGAATACAACCTGGCACTGGGCCAGAAACGTGCTGAAGCCGTCCGCAAGTCGCTGAACCTGCTGGGCGTGTCCGATGCGCAAGTGGAAGCGGTGTCGTTCGGCGAAGAAAAGCCGAAGGCACAAGGCAGCGACGAAGCTGCATGGGCAGAAAACCGCCGCGCCGACATCGTTTATCAGTAATACTGCAGTGATGGGTGGCGGTCTCCAAAGCTCATCCCCCGCCCCCTTCCCTGCCGTATGGGAAGGGGATCCCGACCAGGGCACAACCGGTTTCCGACGCGTTCAAGAGCGATCATGAACAAGACCATCAAATCATCACTTGCAGCGGCCTTCGTGGCCGCGTTTTCTTTGCTGCCCCTGCAGTCGCAGGCGGCACTGTTCGAGGACGAGGAAGCCCGCAAGGCCATTCTCGACATCCGCGCCCGGCTCAACAACATGCAGTCAGAAATCAATGCCAAGGCGGACAAGACCAACAACCTCGACTTGAACAACCAGAATGAACAATTGCGCCAGGAGATCGCGCGGCTTCGCGGCCAGATCGAGATCCTGACCAATGAACTGGCGAACACGCAGAAGCGCCAGAAGGATTTCTACGTCGACCTCGACAATCGCGTGCGCAAGCTTGAGCCGCAAAAGGTCACCATCGACGGCAAGGAAGTCATGATGGAGCAAGGCGAACAGAAAGCGTATGACGCTGCCCTGGCCTTCTTCAAGGCCGGTGATTACCGTAACGCCGGAGCCTCCTTCTACGACTTCACGCGTCGCTACCCGGAATCCGGTCTCGCTCCCTCGGCGCAGTACTGGCTCGGCAACACCTACTACGCCCAGCGCGACTACAAGAACGCGATCACGGCGCAACAGGTAGTCGTAAAGAACTACCCAGACAATCCGAAGGCACCCGATGCGCTGCTCAACATCGCGAGCTGCTATATGGAATTGAAGGACAGGGCTGCCGCGAAGAAAACGCTGGAAACCCTGCTCGCCCAGTATCCGGACGCGCCCGCAGCACAGACTGCGAAAGAACGCCTGGCCGTCCTGAAATAGGCTTTTTTCCCGGCGCAGGATTTCCGAACGGATGCCAAATCAAGATTTCTGAAAAAAATCATCATGAGTGATTTGACAGGCGGCATGTAAGTTACATATAATTTCGGTCTTTCGGGTCGTTAGCTCAGTTGGTAGAGCAGCGGACTTTTAATCCGTTGGTCGCTGGTTCGAGCCCAGCACGGCCTACCAGAAAAACAAAACGGCTCCCAGCGATGGGAGCCGTTTTCATTTGTAGTGCCCAACAAAAAGCCGCCCGACCCGGGCGGCTTTTTTTTCTGACGTTGCGCCTGCGCTCAGGCAAAGGCCAGCAGCCAGGCTCCTGTCGCGGCAACTGCAGCGCCGACAACGCGCGTGACGCGGTTCGACAGCATTGCCCTTCCGGCACACACACCCGTGATATGCAATACCAAGGTGGCGAGCATCAAGCCTGCCGCATACATGCCGACCGACGTACCCGACTGCATTTCGATGCCATGCGCGAGACCATGCAGGAGCGCGAAACCGCCTACCAGCGTCGACGCCGTGGCGACCGGAAGACGTACCGCGAAGGCGATCAGCAGGCCGAGTGCGAGCACCGACCCCGCAATGCCACTCTCAACAATGGGAATGCGAATGCCGGTTATTCCCAAAATCAGGCCTGCCATCACCATCATCGAGAACACCAGCGGCAGTATCCATACCGCGCGGCGCTGGTTCTGCGTCGCCCACCAGCCAACCGCCACCATCGCCAGCAAGTGATCCAAGCCAGAAAGCGGATGCGTGAAACCGGCAGCAAATCCGGCTGCGTGAAGGATTCCCTCGTTGTGCGCGAAGGCCGGCGCGACGGCGAAAAGCGCCGCCATTACGGCTGCGCCAGCCATTTTCAATGGCAGTGTCATATGTTCTCCCTGTGACTTCATGTTTAAGCGGACGCGCATTCTAGGCATCCGATCCACGTGCGCGAAAGCGCGCAGATCAAGGAATTTGCAGAATTCGTACCAGCGCCTTTGCAGATCGGCACGAGACTTGCGTAACGCACAAACGACATGCATGGACAACATGCAAAAAAGGGGCGCACGCGCAATGACGGACAGGCAAGAATCTATCGCAGGACAAGACCTTTCGCTTTATTTGATCCGCTTGATTGACATCCGACCCCAGAAACAAGATTCTTCCGCCCTGTCGTTTTTCCAAGGACCCGCACAGACATGACCGCACCGCGCACAGACGCCGACCACTGTGTCCGCGCCATCGTCGACCGCTACGGCGTCGACGCCACCTACATGCTGCAGATCCTGCGCGAAGTGCAGGAGCAGCGCGGATGGATTTCGCCTGACATCATCGACAGCCTGGAAGCCGCACTGAAGGTGCCGCGTACCAAGATCGAGGCCGTCGCAGGGTTTTACTCCTTCCTCCATACCGAACCGGTCGGCAAATACCGCGTCCTGTTCAGCGACAACATCACCGACCGTATGCTGGGCAACATTGCCCTGCTTGATCGGATGGCGGCGAACTTTGGCATCAAGCGCGGGGACGTCTCGCCCGATGGCCTGGTCAGCATCGACACCACCTCGTGCACCGGCATGTGCGACCAGGGACCGGCCATGCTGGTCAACACGCGCGCCATTACCCGCCTCAACGCTGAGCGCATCGACCAGATCTGCGAACTGATTCGCAAGGAAGTGCCAGTCGACCATTGGCCGTCCGGCTTCTTCCAGGTAACGGACAATATCCGCCGCGCGGACGTCCTGTTGAAGGATGGCTTCAAGGCCGGCGAAGCGATCGCTGCCGCGCTGGCCCTCGGCAGCGATGGCATGCTGGAACAGATCAAGGCATCGAACCTGCGCGGCCGTGGCGGCGCGGGCTTCCATACCGGCCTGAAGTGGGAACTGTGCCGCAACGCAGCCGGGACCGACCACTATGTCGTCTGCAATGCGGACGAAGGCGAACCGGGCACGTTCAAGGACCGGGTGCTGCTTACCTCTTATGCCGACCAGGTGTTTGAAGGAATGACGATCTGCGCGTCCGTCATCAATGCGCGACGCGGCTTCCTTTACCTGCGCGGCGAATACCGCTACCTGCTGGAGCCGCTCAATGTGGTGCTCGCACGCCGCCGCATGCAGGGCCTGCTTGGCAAATCGATCCAGGGCAAGGAGGGGTTTGATTTCGACATCGAGATCCATCTCGGCGCGGGTGCTTATGTCTGCGGCGAAGAATCCGCACTGATCGAATCGCTCGAAGGCAAGCGCGGCACGCCGCGCAACCGCCCGCCCTTCCCCGTCACCAGCGGCTATCTCAACCAGCCGACCGTCGTGAACAACGTCGAAACGCTGCTCAAGACATGCATGATTGCACGCAAGGGCGGCGAGTGGTACGCGAAAATGGGTACGCCGAAATCGACCGGAACCAAGCTCCTGAGCATTTCCGGCGACTGCGACCGGCCGGGCATTTACGAATACCCATTCGGCGTCACCGTGGCGCAGGTGCTTGCCGATTGCGGGGCGCACAACGTGCAGGCCGTGCAGATCAGCGGCGCCGCCGGCGTCTGCATCGCGCCCGACGAGTTCGGGCGCAAGATCGCCTTTGAAGACATTCCGACCGCCGGTTCCTTTATGGTGTTCGACAACAACCGGGACATGTTCGAGGTGGCGCGCAACTTCACGCACTTCTTCGCACATGAAAGCTGCGGCTTCTGCACGCCTTGCCGCGTCGGCACCTCGCTGCTGGTCAACATGATGGACAAGCTGGATGCGGGCAAGGGCTCGCCGGCCGATTTCACGGAAATCAAGGAACTGAACAAGCACCTCTTCAAGCTCAGCCACTGCGGCCTCGGCCACTCGGCATGCAATCCGGTACTGGAGACCATCGCCAAATTCCGGCCGGCGTACGAACGCCGCCTGGTGCACAAGAACTTCGTGCCCGCATTCGACCTCGACGGCTCCCTTGCCACGGCACGCCGCCTGACGCAACGCGACGATGCCGCAGCCCATCTCGGTGAAGAACATGAGTGAACATACATTTACCCTTGACGGGAAGACGATCCCGTTCACGCCCGGCCAGACCATCATCCAGGCGGCGATGGACGCTGGCCATTACCTGCCCTACCTGTGCTACCACCCGGACATGAAGGCGCACGGTTCGTGCAAGGTGTGCACCGTGAAGATCGGCGAACGGTTCATCGCGTCGTGCACCACGCTCGCGCAGGATGGCCTCGTGGTGGAAAGCGATTCCGCGGTGCTGCATGAAGAGCGGCTGTCGCTGGTCCAGATGCTGTTCGTCGAAGGCAACCACTTCTGTCCGTCCTGCGAGAAGAGCGGCAACTGCCAGTTGCAGGCGACGGCCTACGACATGAAGATGATGACGCCGCATTACCCGCAGTTCTTCCCGAACCGCCCGGTGGATGCATCGCATCCGGACTTCCTGCTCGATACCAACCGGTGCATCCTGTGCTCGCTGTGCGTGCGTGCCAGCCGCGATGTGGATGGCAAGAACGTGTTCGGCCTGTCCGGCCGCGGCATCCATACCCGGCTGATCGTCAACTCCGCGTCGGGCAAGCTGGGCGACACGGACTTCTCGGCTGACGACAAGGCCGCGAAGGTCTGCCCGGTGGGCGCCATCCTGCCCAAGCGCAAGGGTTTTGCCGTGCCGATCGGCGAACGCACCTACGACGAAAAGCCCATCAGCGTGTTCACCGCCATTGAACGAAAGGAAAAGTGACGTGACAGCCTCCGCCCCACCCAAGGTCCGCGTCGCGACCACTTCGCTGGCCGGCTGCTTCGGCTGCCACATGTCCTTCCTGGACATCGACGAACGCATCCTGCAGTTGATCGACCTGGTCGACTTCGACCGCTCGCCGCTGACCGACATCAAGCATTGCGGACCGTGCGACATCGGCATCATCGAAGGCGGCCTCTGCAACGCGGAGAACGTGCATGTGCTGCGCGAGTTCCGCGCCAACTGCAAGACGCTTATTGCGATCGGCGCCTGCGCGATCAACGGCGGCCTTCCCGCACAGCGTAATGCGCTGCCGCTCGAAGACGTGATGAACAAGGTGTACGTCGACCGCCGCGGCATGAGCAACTCCGGCATTCCCAACGATCCGGAACTGCCGCTGCTGCTCGACAAGGTGTATCCGCTGCATGAAGTCGTGCATGTCGATTACGCCATTCCCGGCTGCCCGCCGTCCGGCGATACCATCTGGAAGGTGCTCACCGACCTGCTGGCCGGACGCGAGCCCAACCTCGATTACCCGCTGATCCATTTCGATTGAGAACACCCCTATGATTTCCAGCCTCGAAACAGCGGCCCAACCGGAAAACCTGCGCCGCGTCGCCATCGAACCCGTGTCCCGCGTGGAAGGACATGGCAAGGTCACCATCCTGCTCGACGACAAGAACCAGGTGCAGCAGGTGCGCCTGCACATCGTGGAATTCCGCGGCTTTGAAAAATTCATCGAAGGCCGCCCCTACTGGGAAGTGCCGGTGATGGTGCAGCGCCTGTGCGGCATCTGCCCGGTGAGCCACAACCTGGCGGCATCGAAGGCGCTCGACCTGATCGTCGGCGCGAAGCAGATCACGCCCACCGCCGAAAAGCTGCGCCGCCTGATGCACTACGGCCAGATGCTGCAATCGCACGCCTTGCACCTGTACCACCTCTGCTCGCCGGACCTGCTGTTCGGCTTCGACAGTGAAGTCGGCCTGCGCAACATCGTCGGCGTCGCGCGCCAGTACCCCGATGCGGCCAAGCGCGGCGTGCTGCTGCGCAAGTACGGCCAGGAAGTGATCCGCATCACCTCCGGCAAGCGCGTGCATGGCACCGGCTCGATCCCCGGCGGCATGAACAAATCGCTCAGCATCGAAGAACGCGACCAGCTGAAGAAAGACATCGACGAAATCGTGAACTGGGGCGTTGCCTCGGTGCAGATGGTGAAGGACCTGCATCGCCAGAACCCGGCGCTGTATGACAGCTTCGGCAGCTTCCGTTCCGGCATGATGTCACTGACAGGCGGTAACGGCGCGCTCGACTTCTACGACGGATCGCTGCGCGTACGTGACGACAAGGGCGGCATCCTGTTCGACGGCGTCGACTACCAGCAGTACGAATCGCTGATCCAGGAAGAGGTCAAGCCGTGGAGCTACATGAAGTTCCCGTACCTGACATCCATCGGCCCGGCGGACGGCTGGTACCGCGTCGGTCCGCTGTCGCGCATCCAGAACTGCGATTTCATCCCGACGCCGCTGGCCGAGCAGGAGCGCAAGGAATTCATCGCCTACTCGGAAGGGCCGATGCATGCGCCGCTCGGTTACCACTGGACGCGCATGATCGAGCTGCTGCATTCTGCCGAAGTGATCCGCGACCTGCTGAACGATCCGGATATCCTGGGCAAGGATCTCGTGGTCAAGGGCGAGCGCGCGCACCAGGGCGTGGGCGTGATCGAGGCGCCGCGCGGCACGCTGATCCACCACTATGAAGTCGACGACAACGACCTCGTGACGATGTGCAACCTGATCGTGTCGACCACGCATAACAACCAGGCAATGAACGAAGCGATCCGCGTCGTTGCACGCCAGTACCTGGACGGCAACGAGATCACCGAGGGCCTGCTGAACCATGTGGAAGTCGCCATCCGCGCCTTCGATCCCTGCCTGTCCTGCGCCACGCATGCGCTGGGCAAGATGCCGCTGACGGCCGAACTGGTCGACGCGGAAGGCAGGTTGGTGCACAGCCTTACGCGCAGCTAAGCTTGTCATGACCGCACCTACCCTCATCATCGGATACGGCAACCCCAGTCGAGGCGACGACGCACTGGGGCCGGCCGTTATCGAAGCGATCGAGATGCTTGCAGCCGAGCATCCGGAATGGGCCGCGGTCGAAACGGTCACGGACTTCCAGCTCCAGATCGAGTTCGTGACGGACCTGGCCGGGCGTGAACGTATCGTGTTCGTCGATGCAGCGGCAAGCGGCGCGGAGCCGTTTTCCTTCGGGCCGCTGGAGGCGAAGGAGGATGCGTCGATATCCTCGCACGCGCTCTCGCCGGCGGCCTTGCTCGCGGTGTATCGGAATTTCCATGGCGAAGATGCGCCGCCGACCTTCCTTCTCGGCATCCGGGGATACGATTTCGACCTGGGTGTGCCCTTGTCGCCACAGGCTGAAAAAAACCTGGCCGCAGCGGTGGCGAAGATGGAAGAATGGCTTTCCACCCACTGCACTACCGGCTGCCATGCATGAATTGTCGCTCGCCGAGAGCGTGATCCAGATCATCGAGGAGGCTGCCGTCGCGCAGCAGTTCACGAAGGTGCGCGCCGTGTGGATTGAAGTCGGGAGCATGGCCGGCGTGGAACAAGACGCAATGCGTTTCTGCTTCGATGCCGTCGCGCGCGATACGCTGGCGGAAGGCGCGCGGCTGGAAATGATCGAGGTACCGGGCACGGGGTCGTGCACAGATTGCGGGAGCGTGCATCCGGTTGCCAACCTGCTCGATACCTGTCCGAAATGCGGAAGCGTCGCGGTGCAGGTCGAAGGCGGCGCGGGCTTGCGCGTCAAGGAACTGGATGTTGTCTAGAGGGTGTTATGTGTACGACTTGCGGCTGCGCTACAGGTGAACTTCGCATTGAAGGCGACGATGGAGAAGGGCTCAAGCGGCTGAAGCCGTTTGGCGCATTGCATCCCGCCTCCCTCGGATACCATTTCCGCAAATCCCCAGTGCCTGCGCAAGGCGCAAAAGACGAACGCGACCTGCACTTCGGCCTCGGGCCGGCCCATTCGCACGCCCCCGGCCTGTCGCAAGGGCGCATGGTGCAGATCGAACAGGACATCCTTTCCAAGAACAATCAATATGCCGAGGAGAACCGCAGGCAGCTTGCCGAGCGACGCATCCTCGCGCTCAACCTGCTGTCCAGCCCCGGCTCGGGCAAGACAACGCTCTTGACGGAAACCATCCTCGCATTGCGCGACCGGCACCGTATCGCCGTCATCGAGGGCGACCAGCAGACGACGAATGACGCGGACCGCATCCGCGCGACGGGTGCGCCGGCCATCCAGATCAACACCGGCAAGGGCTGCCACCTCGACGCGTCAATGGTCCGTGCGGCGCTCGCCCGCCTTGCACCGGAGGACGGTAGCATCGTGATGATCGAAAATGTCGGCAACCTCGTGTGCCCGGCCGGGTTCGACCTGGGTGAAGCGCACAAGGTAGTCGTGCTCTCGGTTACGGAGGGCGAAGACAAGCCGCTCAAGTATCCGGACATGTTCCGCGCCGCGAGTTTGATGCTGCTGAACAAGGTGGACCTGCTGCCCTACCTGCGCTTCGATGTCGAACAGTGCATCGCCAACGCGCGCCGAGTCAATCCTCAGATACAGGTATTGCAAGTCTCGGCGATGTCCGGACACGGCATGCCTGCCTGGTACGACTGGATCGAGGGCGCCACCGCGCGCCCCTGACCGCGATGAATGCCCCGATCGATCTCGACCTGTCCGGAACGATCCGCGCCGGGTTGCGTGTGTACGGGCAGGTACAGGGGGTCGGCTTCCGTCCCTTCGTCTTTACGCTGGCGACAGGGTTGTCGCTTTCCGGCTGGGTGCGCAACATCGGAACCGGCGTCGAGATAGAAGTGCAGGGAACGCAGGCAGATGTGGATCGTTTTGTTCATCGCCTCGCACACGAGCTTCCCCGCGCCGCGCGTATCGAGCGGATCGAGCGCGAAACCCGCCGCGTGGAGGTAAACCCGGCTGGTTTCACCATCCTCGACAGCACCGGTGACGTTACCGCGACCTCGATTTCTCCGGACAGCACCGTCTGCAACGACTGCCTGTCCGACATGTTCGATCCCTCGAACCGCCGCTACCGGCATCCGTTCACGCATTGCATACAGTGCGGCCCGCGCTACACCATCAGCGCGCGACTTCCCTACGACCGCGTAAATACCAGCATGGCAGCTTTTGCCGAATGCCCGCGGTGCCGTGCCGAGCGCGAACATGCCGGCAATCGCCGTTTCCACGCGCAGACGAACGCCTGCCCCTCGTGCGGCCCGCGACTCTGGCTGACCAATGCATCCGGCACCGTTGTGCAGGCGGAGGACGCGATCGCTGCGGCATTGGCACGGCTGGCGCGCGGCGACATTCTCGCCATCAAAGGCATCGGCGGGTTCCACCTGGCTTGCGACGCCCGTAATGCAGACGTGGTGCGCCGGCTGCGCGAGCGCAAGGCGCGCGAGGAAAAACCGTTCGCGGTCATGTTCGCCAACCTCGCGTCCATCGCTGCCATTGCCGATGTACGCGAACCGGATGCAGCCCTGTTGTCTTCTGCGCAGCGCCCCATCGTGCTGCTGCCCAAACATAAGGACTGTGACGCAGTGTTGCCCGGTGTCGCTCCTCAACTCGCTTCGCTCGGCTGCATGCTGCCGTATGCCCCGCTGCATTTCCTGCTGTTTCACGAAGCAGCAGGTCGTCCGGACGGTGTGCAGTGGCTGGACTCGCCACAGTCGACTGTACTTGTGATGACCAGCGCCAATCCGCACGGCGAACCACTCGTGACCGACAATGCCGAAGCGCTGGAGCGCCTGTCGGGAATTGCCGACGCCTTCCTGCTGCATGATCGTGAGATTCTGATCCGCTGCGACGACAGCGTCGTACGTACCACCAGGACAGGAAACGCGCAATTTGTGCGCCGCTCGCGTGGATATGTCCCGTCGCCCGTGCAGCTGGCAATCAACGGCTCCGCGGGCATTGCCGTCGGCGCGTACCTCAACAATACCGTCTGCGTCGCGCGGGGTGGAGAAGCCTTCCTGTCTGAACATATCGGTGACCTCGAAACACGGATGGCGTGCACCGCCTTCGGCACAACGGTGTCCCACCTGCTCGACATCCAGCAGGTCGAACCGCGCTGGGTCGCCTGCGACCTGCATCCCGATTTCCACAGCACACGGTTCGCTCATGCCTTGGCCGACGAACGCGGTTTGCCCCTGGTGGAAGTCCAGCATCACCATGCGCATGTTGCCGCAGTCATGGCTGAACACGGTCTACGCCGCCCGGCCCTCGGCCTTGCGCTCGACGGTTTCGGACTGGGCAGCGACGGTGCCGCATGGGGAGGCGAACTGCTGCTTGCGGAAGGCGGAACATTCACTCGCCTCGGTCACCTGCGTCCCTTGCCGCTTCCAGGGGGCGACCGCGCAGCGCGGGAGCCGTGGCGCATGGCTGCAGCGGCATTGTTCGAGCTGGGACGTCGCAACGAAATCGCCGCGCGTTTCGGCCCGAGCTCGGCGGCCATCGTGACCATGCTTGAGAAGAACCTGAACTCGCCGAGAACCAGCAGCGCGGGCCGCTTGTTCGATGCGGCTGCCGGCCTGCTCGATGTCAGCAAGGTCACGAGTTTCGAGGGCCAGGCGGCGTCCCTGCTTGAAGGGCTTGCCGCCGGATTCGGCGAAGTCGCCCCGCTGCAGCAAGGCTATGTGATCACGGACGGCGTACTCGACATGATGCCGCTGCTCGCCGTGATTGCCGGCATGGAGGACAAGCGCCACGCTGCCGCCCTCTTCCACGTCACGCTCGCTGCAGGACTGGCGGACTGGGTGGCACGAACGGCATCTGCATGCCGAGTGGAGGATGTCGTGCTCGGCGGTGGATGTTTCATCAACGCGCTGTTAAGTAACGCATTGCGTTCGCGCCTGGATGCACAGGGCCTGCGCGTATTCGAATCGGCGGCCGTGCCGCCCGGCGATGGCGGACTGAGTCTCGGCCAGGCGTGGATTGCACTTCAACAACTGGATTCATAAAGGAGCAAGGCATGTGCCTCGCAATACCCGTCAAGGTCGTGGAACTGCGACCGGAACAGATGGCACTGGTCGATGTCGGCGGCGTGCGCAAGGAAATTTCCCTCGCGCTCGTGGATGACATCGCTGTCGGCGACTATGTCGTGCTGCATGTTGGCTGCGCATTGCAGCGGCTCGATCCCGAGGAAGCGGAAGAAACCCTGCTCGTAATGGCGGAAGCGGGCATGCTGCCGGAGGGTGGAACATGAAATACATCGATGAATTCCGCGATGGCGAACTCGCGCAGGCCATTGGCGCCGCCATCCGCCGCGAGGTTAATCCGGAGCGGCAATACAACCTGATGGAGTTCTGCGGCGGACATACCCATGCCATCGCGCGCTACGGCCTGCCCGACCTGCTTCCCGGCAACGTTCGCATGATCCATGGCCCCGGTTGCCCCGTCTGCGTCCTGCCCATCGGGCGTATCGACAACGCCATCGAGATCACATCCCGGCCCAACGTCATCCTGTGCAGCTTCGGCGACACGCTGCGCGTCCCCGCTTCGGGCCAGATGAGCCTGCTGAAGGCAAAGGCGCGCGGTGCGGACATCCGCATGGTGTACTCCAGTCTCGACGCGGTGACGGTCGCGCAGCAGAATCCGGACAAGGAAGTCGTGTTCTTCGGGATCGGCTTCGAGACGACCACGCCGACGACCGCAGTCGCGGTCAAGAAGGCGGAGGCGCTCGGCTTGCGCAACTTCAGCGTCTTCTGCAACCACGTGCTGACGCCGGCGGCACTCGACGCCATCCTCAGCGCGGAAGACGAAGATGCTTCGCTGGTCCATGGCGTGGTCGGACCGGCGCACGTGTCGACCATCATCGGCAGCAAGCCTTACGAAGCATTCACGGCGCGTTATCGCAAGCCGCTTGTCATTGCCGGCTTCGAGCCGCTGGATGTGCTGCAATCGGTGCGCATGCTGATCCGCCAGCTCAACGAAGGACGTGCGGAAGTCGAAAACGAATACACGCGCACAGTGACCTCGGAAGGCAACCGCAAGGCGCAGGCCATGGTGGAAGACATGTTCGAGCTGCGGCCGAGTTTCGAGTGGCGCGGCCTGGGCGAAGTGCCCTGGTCGGCGCTCCAGCTGCGCGAACGCTATCGCCAGTTCGACGCCGAGGCGCGCTTCACCATCGAGAAGCGCGCGGTTGCCGACGCCAAGGCGTGCGAATGCGGCGCCATCCTGCGCGGCAGGAAGGAACCGAAGGACTGCAAGATCTTCGGCACCGTCTGTACCCCTGAGAACCCCGTCGGCGCGTGTATGGTGTCCTCCGAAGGCGCTTGCGCCGCCTATTACACCTACGGCCGATTCACCATCCCGATCGTGGAAGCGAGCAAATGAGCCGCATCAAACCCGGATACACCCGTCGCCTCGATTTCAAGCACGGCCGCGTGGAAATGAGCCACGGCAGCGGCGGCCGTGCCATGGCACAGCTGATCGACGAGCTCTTCCTGCCGGCTTTCGACAACGAACAGCTGCGGCAGATGAACGACCAGGCGGCCTTCAACGTGCCGGCAGGACGCATGGTGATGGCGACCGACAGCCACGTCGTGTCACCCCTGTTCTTTGCGGGCGGTGACATCGGCTGCCTCTCGGTCCACGGCACGATCAATGACGTGGCCATGGCGGGCGCGACGCCCTTGTACCTGGCTGCAGGATTCATCCTGGAGGAAGGATTTCCCCTGGCGGACCTGCGCAGGATCGTGGAGTCGATGGCTGCCGCAGCGCGCGAAGCGGGCGTGCCTGTCGTTACCGGCGATACCAAGGTGGTGGAGCAAGGCAAGGGCGACGGCGTATTCATCACGACGACTGGCGTTGGTATCGTGCCGCCAGGCGTGAATATTTCCGGTGATCGCGCGCGCCCCGGCGACAAGGTGCTCGTGAGTGGCACCTTGGGCGACCACGGCATTGCCATCATGTCCCAGCGCGAAGGCCTGGGTTTTTCGACGTCGATTGCCTCGGACACGGCCAGCCTGCATCGCCTCGTCGCGGATATGGTCGCTGCCGTCCCGGACATTCATTGCCTGCGCGATCCTACGCGCGGGGGACTGGCGACGACGCTGAATGAATTCGCACGGCAGTCGCAGGTGGGGATCGACATCGACGAACGCGCGCTGCCGGTCCGCCAGGAAGTCAAGGCTGCGTGCGAAATGCTCGGACTGGATCCTCTGTACGTGGCCAACGAAGGCAAGCTGGTGGCAATCTGCAGTGCCGAGGATGCTCCGCGCCTGCTCGAGGCCATGCGATCTCACCCGCTTGGCCGGGATGCGGCGATCGTCGGCGAAGTGCGCGAAGATGCGAACTGCTTCGTCCAGATGCGGACTTCTTTCGGCGGACGCAGGAATGTGGACTGGCTCAGCGGGGAGCAGTTGCCCCGGATCTGTTGAGCGTCAGAAGAAGTAGATGTAGGCTGCGACCGCGACAAAGCCGACGGCGGCGTGCGCGACCGACCACAAGAGCTTGCGCGGAAGCTCGCTCTTTTTCTTTGTACTGGTAAAGGTAACGACAGCCGCGTCTTCATCGTCTTCGTCAGCCTGCATGACCGGCGCGGGCTGCCGAGGCTTCGGCGGCTCCATCGGGGGAATGGCTGCCTTGCGCTCGGGCGTGGAACGCAGCACCGGCGACGGCGCCGGGATCTCTGGAGCGGGTTTCCTTGCTGCCACGGCGGCGGCCTTCCGTTCCGGCGACACCCGGATGCGACCGGACGTCAGCATCTGGTGCAATTCATCAATGCTGGGCTTGCGACGGAACACCTTTTCCCAAGCGCCGATGAGGTTGGAGTGTCCCTCCCCCATCAATGCTTCATACAAGGCATCTCCCATTGCACGGCCCTTGTCCTCGGCCAGCTTCAGCTGCCTATCGTGGGTGAGGACGGCGGCGCGCAGGAGCGCCCTGAACTGGCTTGCGTCATAGCCGGCGTTCAGCGTCCCATCGGTATCGAAGTACTCGACCTGGCCGTTGATCTGCACGGGAGGTTCAGTGATGATGCGCGCGTCGGCGTTCTTGAGTTCGAGCAGCGCACGCACCGGATAGTCAATGGTCGCGGCATCGGGATTGTCGGCTTCGTGCGCCGCCTGGCTCATGAACAGACGCGACTGGCGATAGCCTTTGAAAAACGACAGCCAGGGCTCCATGTCGGCCTTGGCGAGGGAAAACGGCTTGCTCCATGCATCGACGTCGTCGAGCGGAATCAGTGCCGAGCGGATATCCGGGACGGCATTGACCTTGTCGACCCACTCATTCAGCTGCACGGAGGCCGTGCCTTCTGTTCCAGCCGGTGCCCGCTCCCGCTGGACGGTCTCGAGCCGCATCTGTTTCTTCTTTTGCTCCGCGGCGCTTTGCAGCAGGCGGTTTTGCCGCTCGGTTTCCCACTGCAGGGCGTTGTCCCGCAATTCGAGGGCGTGCATGTCAGCAATTCCCCGTCAACGCGCACACACACGCCGCTGCAGCCGATACATTGAGGCGCAACGGGACGCAACCGGCGGCACGAAGGGACAGGATCGACATGGCCTCGCCTGTCGACCTTAGAGGATCGTTTCCGGCGCCTGCGACGACATGATGATCGAAGCATGGACCGGTGCGGTCGCATTGCCGGCCTTGTCGCGCAGCAGGGTCGAGAGGATCTCGGTGTCGGTAAAGCGGAAGCGCGAGAGCATGACGTTGCAGCTCGCCAGCTTCAGCACCTGCGCGTTGCTCATGCCGGCCAGCAGGTCGGCAATTTCGCCGCTGATGCCGAGGCGGAAAATCGCTTCTGCGCGATCGTGGCGAATCATCTGCTGCGCGATCATCAGGTAGCTCAGATTGACGTCGCGAATTTCTGCCAAATAATCGTTAGCCATGTAAGTCGGTCCTTATCTTAGTAAGCGAAAACTTCCTGTAGAACTTCTAGAGCCTTGGCCATCGTCATTTCATCGATGGATCCGAGCTTTCTTATCAACCGCGACTTCTCCATCGTACAAATCTGATCCAGCAGGATCAGTCCTTCCTTGCCCATGAAACGCACCGGGATCCGGAACGGCGCCGGAAGCTCGCGCGTGCTCATGGGCGCAAGAATGAGCGTGCTGAGGTACTCGTCCATTTCCTCGGGCGAGACCACGACACACGGCCACCGCTGCTGCGTCACGCTGCCGACCGGCTTTTCGAAGTCGACCAGCCAAACATCTGCACGCATCACCATGAAAAATCTGCATCCACGTCGTTGCCGATAAGCGGCCAGGCAATTGCCTGGGCTGCTGCCCTTTCCGCCAGGCGCTGGCAGGCCTGCGCCCAACCTTCGCGGGACTTCCGCTTCGGCTTGCGAATCACGATCGACTCGTTTTCGACCTCGATTTCTACCTCGCCGATATCAAGACCGGTCTGTAACAGGAACGGCTTGGGGATCAAGACCCCCTGCGAGTTACCCATCTTGCGGATGGCAGTCTTCATGGAAATTCCTTTAACAGAATGTTCGAACATAGTACTACAAAATTACCAACGGGAATATTTTTATTTGAACAATGTTGGAACTTGGCACGGTTTGTTACAACAAGGTATTAACGTTGTATGTCCTAACCTGAGAAGTTACTGTAGAAATACTTGAGGATTAACTTTAGCAATTGAAAAAAGGGAATCGCTGGAACAGCGGGAGGAAAAGGACGGAGTGGCAGAAACGGGCAGGAGAGGACCTGCCCTCCAGGGCTTACAACTGGACGGAAGTGGGAGCGACTACCAGAGCAGTCTTGCAGACTGCGCTAGTAGGTGGAGGCCTGCTGCTGGTAGGAAGGACAGCCGTTCTTGCCCCAGGAGCCCTTGCAGACGTCCCAGCGGCACAACTCACGGCGGATGAAATTGGATTTCCTGTCGCACTGCGCCAAGGAAGCGCGCGTCGCGGACACGCGCGCTGCGGAAGCGGAGGCCGAGTTGCCTTGGCGGCTGACCTGGTCGTTGCGCCCGCCCTGTACGGTGCCGGGTCGGCTGTCAGTCGGGGCGCGACCATGGTCGGTCTTTTTTTTTAGTTCTTCGTCTACCTGGCGCCGGATGCGCTCGATCTCACGGTCGGATCTCGCAGTGCTCTTGCGCTTGGGTGCTGCATTCGCCACGCTGGTATTGCCCTCCCGGGGCGGTGCCTTGGCCGCTTTCGGCTCATCATCCGTCGGCTGAACCTGCGCGGGTTTCTGTGCCTTGGCCGCGGAAGCGGGCGGCGCGGCCACTGGAGCATCCTGCTCGATTTCGCCTGCCCCGGCATTCCGGGCGTCCGCCGGCTCGCTGCCCGATGCACCGGAACTCATCTCGGGCACTGCGGGCACCTGCGACGCCACGGGCTCCGGGTCGGACGGTACAGCTGGAGGTGGCGCACCGTCGTAGGGAAGTTCGCTGGGGCTGATACCGCGGATCACTGCTGCCCGCTTGCTGTCGGCAGCGGGCACGACCGGTGAGCTGCGCACGGTGGACGAAGGAACCGCGGAGGCCGACGTTGCCGATTGTGGCGTATGCATCCACCAGGCGGCCGCCAACCCGACACCGGCACCGATGACGAATACACCGATCATCATGGTGATGCGGCGCAGGCGCGAGCGCGCAGGAGGCTGCTGGTATCCACGCTCGCCAAACTCCGGTCCCAACCCATGCAGCCGCTCGTAGGCGCTACTTGGTCCGGCCGGGAATCCCTGATCATCGATACGCGGCTCGATCCGCTGTCCGTGTGGCGGGTCGGCAGGCGCGCGGTCTGTCCGGGTGCGCCATTGTGTCGATTCCTCGCCGGAGGCGCCGCGCGGGGTTGGTGTAGAGGTTGGTGTATTCCTTGCAGATGATGAGCCGGTCAAGTAGCGTGTCCTCCTGAATCTTTCTGCAACGGAAAGCGCGGTGTGCAGATAGGTGCGGTCGCCCGATCCGTCGTGGCGTGCGTACACGTAAGCCTTCTGCCGGTGCGCTTTGGCACGCATGGCAAGGAGCGGCATGTGACATGAGACGCAAACCCCGACAGAAGCCGGATTATCCGTCCCGCAATTTCGGCATTGCATGTCGTGCTGCGCAAGCCATCCAGTTGCCTGCGCAAATGAATGACCTTCGGCAGTAGATCCAAGTTCAACAGAATAGGCGCGGCAGCTGCGCTTTCACATAGCCACATCGAATAATTCGAACGGTGATTGATCCGAATCATGCGAGGACGCGCGCTGCATCAATGCAATGTTCCCCCCCGTTTGCACTCAAAAGGTGTGCGCAAAGAAAAACGGCTGCCTGGAGGCAGCCGTTCAAGAGGTGGGAGACGTCTCGTCAGAGATTCAGTTCGTAAATGATCTTCCACTGCGCCCCTTCCTTCGCCCAATACTGGCGCTTGCGGATGGACGTCTTGTTCTTCCCGAAATGGGACTCCTGCGTGAATGTACTGACGATCATGTCCTCGCGGCCAGGATAGAAAAAATGGGTCATGTCACGGAGGTTCACCGACAAGCCTCGCACGCCGTTCATGGACTGCTGGTGCTTGGCCAGCCACGACTCGAGGCTCTCGCCTCGCTCGGACTTGAACTTGCGTGAATAATTCTCGCCGATGCGCGCCGTGTTGAGTGTCTCGACGTCCCGCTTCCAACCATCGACGAGGCGCGTGGCAAGGCTTCGGTCGTTGTCCCATTTCGTCTTGTTGACGAAGTCCACGCTTTCGGCGATGACGACGGGCGTCTTCCCGATTTCCACCGAGCTGGCGAGCTTGTGCAGGTCGGGATTGGTGAGCACGACGCAGCCGTCGGAGGACAGCGGCGGACGGCTGAAGCTGTCGGACGGCGTGCCGTGCAGCCAAATGCCGGAACCGCTGCGGCCGTTGATCTTGTCCCACTCGTTGGGGTAGTTGATCGGCAGCGCACCGGAACCGTAGAAGTCAGGCAGCTTCGCGCCTGGAAGATGGCTGGTGATGTAGTACACGCCGACCGGTGTGCGCTGGTCGCCTTCCTTGAGCTTGTTGACGCCGAACTTGCCCTGGCTGACGTAATAGTCCGTAACGAATTTGAGCTGGCCGCCGCGATTGGCATACACGTACAGCCGCGAACGCCGCGCATCGACGACCAGCACGTGTTTCTGGTCTTCGCGCAACTTGAGCACAAGGCGCGGAATCAGGTCGGGATCGGGCCGTTCGCGCAGCGACTTCAGGCGCACCATCGCCTCTTCGCGCAGGTTCTTGAGCTTGTCCTCGGGACCGTCGACCGCACCGAGCGTCTTGACGGGCTGGGTCTGCATCAGCAACAGGTCGCCCCGGATCAGGTGCCCAAGGCGGAAAGTCGGATACGCCTCCACCAGCTTGTCCGCCCGTGCCAGCGCCTTGCGCAGGTTGTTCGCACCGAGAGCCTTGTACACCTCAATCAGCAGGACTTCGGGATCCTCAGCCTCCGGGGCCGGCGCAGACGGCTGCGGCTGTGCTTGCGCGCGCGCGGATTTCTTCGACACCGCGATCGCGGGCGAGGCACCCATGCTGGCAGCCACCAGCAATGACATCATCAGGAGAACCGCCCTTGAGGAACGCGCTCCCGGGCTACCGTTTGTCAATTGGAAGCGCAACATCAGCTACCCGTCGTCTCCTGCTTGATCTGCCACCTGCCGCCCTGCTTTGCCAGCACGAGCGTTTTGCGGGTATTGGCGGTCAGGCGATCCGAAATATAGACCTGGCGGAATTTCACGGTCGCCGTATTGCCGTTGATCGACACCTGCGGCGCCTCGACCTTGACGCTGATGCTGCCCTTGCCGGCGATGCGCGCGCGGCGATCCTCTTCCCAGGCCTTGCGTGCGACACCGTTGGGGGTCTGGAAGTCGTTGCCGTAGTAATTGAGATAGGACTTCACGTCCTGTGAACTCCATGCGCGCGCCCAGCCGTTGACTGCCTTGAGCACGTCGTCGCGGTCGTCATCGTCGCGGGCCTGCTTCGGCTCAGGCTTGGGCTCGGGCTTCGGTTCCACCTTGGCGACCGGCGGCACTGCCGCCGGGGCCGGGGCCTTGGCTACCGGGGCTGGAGCAGGTACCGGTGCGGCCGCCGGCGGAGCAACCGGCGCAGGCGTGGGTTTGGCGGTGGGTGCCGGAGCGGGTGCGGGCTCAGGCGCCTTCGCCACCACAGTCGGTGCCGGTGCAGCTGCCGGTGCAGGCGCCTTGGCGTTGGCATTGGGGCCGCCCATGTTGCCCACCAGGGAGCGCACCAGCGTCAGCTTGGATTTGGCGGCGGAATTGCCGGAGTCGAGCTGCAGGGCTTTGTCGTAGGCCTGGCTGGCCAGTTTTGCGTGGACGTCGCCCAGGTTCTCGTAGGCGGTCGCATAACTGGGATTAGTACGGATGGCGGAGTCGAGCGCGAGGCGTGCCTTTTCGTACTGGCCGGCGGCGGCATACAGCACGGCAAGATTGTTGTACGGCTCGGGCAATCCCGGGAAATCCTCGGTCAGCTTGGTGAAGACGGCGATCGCTTCGGATGACTTGTTCTGCTCCGTCAGGATCACGCCTTTCAGGAAGCGCATCTGGGCGTCGCGCGGGTTCCGTGCGAGGAAAGCGTCGGCGCGCGAAAGCGCTTCGGTGTACTGGCCGCCGCGCATGAACTTGGTCACATCGGCGTAGTCGTCGGCAAATGCGGGAGCGGCGAACAGAACGGCCACAAGACCGGAGATGGCAACGGTGTTCTGCAGTACAGGGCGCAAACGAAAATTGATCATGCGGCGCGTCGAGAAAGTCATGGGTGATTGTTGGTGTATGGTGCGGCAACTGCCCTTATGCAACCGGGTATCCGGCGGGGGCGGAAAGCGCGTCGGGCCGCATTTTGAAACCAGTGCATTCTAACCTCACTGGCTTAAATACGCCATTTTGGGACAGCTTGCGTACCAATCGGACAACCGGGAACAAAGGGGGAAAAGCGCCAGCGGTCCAGGGGACGGGCACGGACCGCCGGGCATGTCAAAGCAGCATCACTCGCCCTCGCTGCCGGACGGTGCCGGGGTGGCGGGCATGGTGAGCTGATACGAGATTTGCAACTTGGCCGGGGCCGTGATCGACAGCGCTGCTGACTGCACTTGCGCCGGCTGGCTCTCCTGCATTGTGAACGTCGCAGCGACGGCGACGCCAGCGACGAGGGCTGCGCCGCCGAGCATGGCTGCCAGGGGACGGCGGACAGTCCTGGTCTTCGTGGCCGGTACCGGCGACTCGGCAAGCACCGCTTCCGCGCGGACGCGCCACTGGCCGACCTCTTCGCTCTTGTGCTTCATGCGTTCCAGCAGGTCTTTTGCCAGTTCCTGTGCTTCTTCCTGCTCGCGTTCGCATTTCTCGCGCAGGGCGTCAGCCTGTTCCGTGGTGGACGTGGCGTATTCACGCTGGCGGCGTGCGGCTTCCAGTGCACGACGTTCTGCTTCGGCACGCACTTCCTCTGCCGCGCGTGCTTCCGTCTCTGCAGCCATGCGGCGGGTAGCCAATTCGGCAGCTTCGCGTTCCAGCGCGGCACGCTTCTCTGCCTCCGCGTGGGCGACCTCTTCCGCATGAACCTTTTCCTTGATCGAGGCCAGCGCTTCCTGTTCAGCCTTGGCGCGTGCGCTTTCCAGGCGGGCGAGCTCGATCGCTTCGCGGGCCTTGGCTTCGGCAGCATCCGCTGCGATGCGCTGCGATTGCGCCTGCTCGGCGGCCTTTTCGAGGAACTGCTTTTCGGCGATTGCCCTTGCCTCGATGGCAAGTCGCGCGGTACGTGCGGCCTCCTCGCGGGCGCGTGTGATTTTCACGAGTTCGGTTTCGATGCGCTCGCGGGCCTGTTCATCCTCGCAAGCGCTCTTCTCGGCAGCCATCCTCAGTTCGGATGCAGCCAGTGCCTTTTCAGCGGCGACAGTGCGCTCGCGCTCGGCGCGCAGCTTTTCCTGCAGCGCCGCGTAGGCTTTCTGCTCAGCGTTCGCACGCTGGCGCTCGGCGGTAGCGAGTTCGATGGCTTCCCGGGCGCGGGCGACGGCAAGCTCGGCAGTCTTGCGCTGGGACTCCGCCTGTTCGGCGGCCTTTTCCAGCAGTTGCTTCTCGGCGGCGGCCTGTGCCTCGATGGCTTCGCGCACCGTGCGTTCGGCCTGTTCGCGTGCCAGCATGTGCGCGGCCTGTTCTTCCTCAGCCTTGGTGCGGGCTTCTGCCTCGATGCGCAGCTTCTTCTCGGCTTCCAGCTTGGTCTGGATGGCAACGAGCGCCTGCTGTTCAGCGGCGACGCGTGCCTGTTCTGCCTTGGCCAGCTCGATGGCTTCGCGAACTTTCTTCAGTGCCAGCTGGGCGGCGCGGCGCTCGGCTTCGGCGCGCTCTGCCACCTTTTGCAGTTGCTGCTTCTCGGCCATCAGCTGCGCTTCGACTGCCTTGCGCACAAGCTGCTCGGCCTGTTCGCGCGCGGTGATGGTTTCGGCATGCTCGCGCTCGACGCGGGCACGGTTTTCCGCTTCCGCCGCCAGGGCCTGCTCGGCGGCAAGATGCTGTTGTACGGCGGCGAGGGCCTGCTGCTCGGCTTCGGCGCGCGCCTGCTCGGCACGGGCCAGTTCCACGGCTTCCCGTGCCTTCGCCTCAGCAGCTTCGGCTGCCTGGCGCGCCATTTCGGCTTGTTGCTGCGTCGCTTCAAAGTGTTGTTTCTCGGCCGCGCTTTGGGCTTCGATTGCGCGGCGCGCTTCCAGTTCTTCCTGCTGGCGGGCGCGCAGCAGTTCGACGTGGCCTTCTTCGCCGCGTGCACGTGCCTCAGCTTCGTTGCGTGCGGCCTCTTCCGCCTGGCGGCGATCCTGTTCTGCCTGCAATGCGCGCTGCTCCGCTTCGGCACGCTCGCGCTGGACACGGGCCAATTCGGTCGCTTCGCGCGCCTTCAGCAGCGCTGCCTGGGCGGCCTTGCGCTGGAGCTCGGTGGCGGCACGGGTCTGTTCCGCCGCGTGCTTCTCGGCTGTCGCTTCGGCCAGGCGCGCGGCTCGCAGGGCACGGTCTGCCTCCTCGCGCTCGCGCAGGGCTGCAGCCTGTTCTTCTTCGGCGCGCAGGCGTGCTTCGGCTTCGGCATGGGCGGCCTGTTCGGCGGCCAGTTTCTTCTGTGCGGCCAGCAGTGCCTTCTGAGCCATTTCCGCACGCTGGCGCTCGAGCTGGACCTTCTGCTTCAGGGCTTCGAGCGCCTGCTTCTCGTCCTTGGCGCGTTCGCGTTCGACGCGTGCCAGTTCGACGGCTTCGCGCGCCTTGAGGACTGCGGCCTCTGCGGCTTCGCGCTGAGCGTCCGCCCGCGCGATGGCCTGGGCCAATGCGAGCTTGGCCGCTTCACATTCCTGTTCCTTGGCGACGCGCGCGACGTGCTCCGCCTGCTCCTGATCGCGCAGCAAGCTGGTGTGCTGCTTCTCAGCCTCGGCACGTGCATGTGCTTCCGCCATGGCGGCTTCTTCGGCACGCACCTTTTCCTGCAGGGCGACAACGGCTTTCTGTTCCGCGTCCGCGCGGTCGCGTTCGGCGCGAGCCGCCTCCATTGCCTCGCGCGCCTTCAGTGCGGCCAGTTCTGCGTTCTGGCGCTGCAGTTCCGCGTGCTCGGCGGCGCGGTCATAGGCGGCCTGCTCGGCGACGGCGTGGTCGGCGGCGATCCTTGCTGCCGCACGTTCGATTTCGACGCGCTTTTCGGCGATGTGGCGGGCGCGCTTCTCTTCTTCCTCGCGCGCCTTGACGGCTTCGATAATCTTCTTTTCCGCGGCGGCGCGTTCGCGGGCTTCCTGGATGGCGCGTTCTTCCGCGGCGGCACGGGCACGTGCCTGGACGTCGGCGCGATGCTCGGCTTCGATGCGGGACAGGGCCTTTTCCTGCAGCTCGCGCTCGACGCGGATGCGGGCTTCCGTTGCAAGGCGGATGCTCTCTTCCGCTTCGCGGCGGGCCTCGGCTGCCGCAGCGGCGACGGTTTCGGCATGCTGGCGGCGTGCCGCAGCCTCGCGCATCTCGGACTCGGCTTGGAGGCGCACGGTCAGTGCCTGCGCCGTCTTGCGCTCCATGTCGATGCGCGCCTGGGCGATCGCTTCCTGCTCCTGCTCGGTGATCGCACGTGCGCGTGCTTCTTCACGGGCTCGGACTTCGGCGGGCGCGCGGCTCAGAGCGGCCTGCAGCGCCATCTCTTCGGCACGCTCGCGTTCGCGGGCGATCTCGAGCGCCTCGCTGCGTGCCTTGGCCAGCATTTCTGCCGACACGCGGGCTTCCTTTTCACGGCGCTCCTGTTCGCGTGCGATTTCGGCAATGCGCGCTTCTGCACGGGCACGGGCTTCGGCTTCCTGCTTCGCGGATTCCGCGGCGGCGACGCGTTGTGTGGCCTGCCAGCGGGCCAGTTCGGTTTCCTGGGCCAGTTCTTCCACGGCGGCCGCTGCGCGAGCGGCGAGTTGGGTTTCCGCGGCGATCTGTTCTGCGGCGCGCTGGCGGGCTTCCGCTTCGGCACGGGCGCGCTGTTCGGCAAGCCGCTTGGCTTCTGCTTCCGCTGCGGCACGCGCATGGAGTTCGGCAATTTCCTTCTTGGCAGCGGCGGCGCGCGCTTCGGCGGCTTCGCGCACCTGGCGTTCCGCTTCGTAGCGGGCACGGCTGGCTTCGATGGCTTCTTCCGCAGCGCGGGCGCTCTGGTAAGCCTCGGCGGCAGCGGCGGCATCGAGGCGGGCCCGGTCTTCGGCGAGTTGGCGGGCGCGGGCTTCGGCATGGGCCCGGTTTTCCGCGGCGACGGTCGCCTTGGCTTCGGCTTCCACGCGGGCAATCGCCTCGCGGATGGCCTTCAGGTCGACGCCCCCGGTGCGCGACTGCGACGAACGTTCCAGTGTCCCCGCGTCGCCCATATCCTCGTCCTCAAGGGTCGATCCTTGAAGGCCGGGGTTGTTCTGCATCGCCTGTTTCATGTCCATGTATCTGCTCCCGCTGGATGAGCGATTCCGGCGGTTGTTATGGGTGCACGCTGGGCCGGAATTTCTTAACGTGCATTATCGGTACCCGATTGGCTGAACAGCCCCCTGAAAAGAAGGGGAATTGCGAGCCATTTCGGCGAAATGGGCTTGAATTGCGCGTTTTCCCATGTTTATGGGGTGGCCAAGCATAGGGAATTGGCGTTTCAATATCAGATATGATTGCGGCAGACCGGCAGGACCGCCTCCGCCCTCGACGATGCGTTCGAAAGCCGTTGGGAGAGACATGCATAGAAATGAAGAGATTGCCGCGGCGACAACCGCAGGCAGCCAGGAGAAGACGTTCGCGATGGCCGGCATGCGCGCGCTCATCCTTGCAGAACATTCACGGCGTTGGGAAGACTTGACCGCGCCGCTGGCACGCTTCGGGATGCGGTTTGACATCTTCGACTCGACAGTGGAGGGCCTCGCCGCCGTCAATCTGGCTGGCCGCAATGGTTCAGCGTACAAGATCGTCATGATCGAGCGTCACCTGCAAGGCGTGGATGCCGCTGTGCTGGGCGGTGCCATCCGGAGCAACCCCGGGCACCGCGAAGCACTCCTTGTCATGTTGGACAGTGCAAACGGAGACGCTCGTCCCGGCCTCCCGGGCGGCGGATTCTCTGCCAGCCTTCGCACTTCGGCAAGTGGCGCTGAGTTCGAGGCGACGCTGGCGTCACTGTGCATGTCAGCGAGCGGCGCACCCAGCCCCGTAGGATTGCCCGATCGCCGAGCGGACGGAGAGATTTCGTCGGCGCATTCCGGCTACAACATCCTCGTCGCAGACGATAACCTCGTGAACCAGCAGGTTGCGGCGCGCATGCTCGAAAAGCTTGGTTGCAAAGCCGCCGTGGCTGCGGACGGCATGCAGGCTGTCAAGATGCATACCCTGACGCCTTTCGACTTGATCCTGATGGATTGCGAGATGCCGGTGCTCGACGGCCTGGAAGCCACGCAACGCATCCGCGCCGCCGAAGGCACGGCGCGCCGAACGCCGATCATCGCCCTCACCGCCTGCACGGGGCAAGGCGAAAAGGAACGCTGCCTGGCAGCCGGCATGGACGATTTCCTGTCCAAGCCCATTCGCCCGCAAATGCTTGGCGATGTTCTTGCCCGCTGGCTGGCGCGCCCGGCAGCGAGCACGGTAGCCGACTCAGCGTGCGAGGACGAACTCGAAGAGGTAAAGGCCATGTTCGGCGCAGACTTTGCCGAACTCGCATCGCTCTACCAGAACGATGGCGGGCCGAGGCTGGCGGCAATGCGTGAGGCAGCAGCGATCGGTGACTGCGCGAAGGTCGCGAAGGTCGCCCATGCCTTCGGCGGCAGTTGCGCGTCCATTGGCGCGACCGGACTTGCAGCGCTGAGCAAGACGGTGGAGACTGCCGCCAAGGCAGGCTCGCTGGAAAGCTTCGACCAGCGCATGGCCGGCATAGAGAACGAATACCGCCGCGTCTGCGGCAAGCTGCAATCCCTGCTCACACAATGAGGAAGCGCGATGCCGGCCCTGCGAAAAGAACTGAACATCCTGATTGCCGACGACGACAGTACTACCCGCCATGTCCTGCGCCTGCTGCTGCGCGAACACGGGCATCAGGTGGTGGCGGAAGCCAATGATGGCGACAAGGCGGTCGAACTGTGCGAAGTGCACAGGCCGGACATTGCCTTTCTCGATATCGACATGCCGCGAATGGACGGCCACTCGGCCGCTGAACGGATTCGGCAGGCCGCGCCGGGCGTCGGCATGATCATGGTGACCAACCTGCCGACACTGGACAACGTGCAGAAGGCGCTGCAGATCGGCATCGACGGCTTTGTAGTCAAGCCGTTCAATGCAGTCAAGGTCGTCGAGGCGATCGACAACTGCATAAAGCACAAAGGCTGACTAGTCCTCCACCACCATCAGCCCTGCCCGCAATCCCGCACGCACGTCGGGGTTGGGGAACACAACGTATTCCGTCTCGCTGCCGACGCGATAGATCGTGTCGCCATCCTCCGCGATCACGCTGCCCGGCGGCAACGCAGTGAAATTCTGCGTATCACGACCAAAGGCCATGCGGAAGGCATCCGACTGCTTGACCAGCTCTTGCGTTACGCGGAAGACGCGGGGCCGCGCCTCGTCCGGTTCCAGCCTCCCGGTGCGCATGAACCGGTCGAGCGTGGCCGAGGTGGCGGCAGCGACACCGAGGTCGTTGCTGCCAAGGACGCCGACCTGGCCCAGTTCCACTGTTGCGCTGGCTGCCCCGAAGCTGGTGGCTGAGTAGGCACTGTAGGTGCCGGCCGGCTTCGTATTGAGGATGGCGGCCTGAATGCCTGCCCTACCGAGCAGACCGAGCAAGGCGTCCCTGCGCGTAGCGGCAATGACGGCAGGAACGACTGCAAAGGTCGGATAGAGCGATGGTCGGATGGCCGTGTGCAGGTCGAGATGCCACTTGTCGGCATCCGGTGCGGCAAAGAAGCTCGCTGTTGCGCGCATGATCGCGTCGGCGCGCGCCGCTTCCGCCGCAGTGTCAAGATCCCCGCGCTCGCTGCGAAACATGCGGTTGAGGTCCGCGTCGAGGAAACGCTTCCCTTCCGCAATGGCGGCAAGATTGCCGACGGCGACCATCAGGTCGACGGCGAGCGCATGTGGTTCACGCTCCAGCGTGGCCAGCAGCTGCCCCAGCATTTCGATCGGTGCGGTCTCGTCACCGTGGATGCCGACCGACAAGAGCAGGCGGGGCCGGCGCAGCATATGCGTCGACGACACCACTTGCAGAATCCCCCGCGCCGGCAGCCGCACCTTGAAGCCGGCGTTCGCGAAGCTGTCCGCGATGTGCGTGAAATCCCCTTCTGCCAGTGCGCGCACGCTGTCGCGGATCCGGGTTTCCATTGCCGCCTGCATCACGTCGCATCGACGGCCGTGGACGCCGCCTCGGACAACGCCCAGACGTCGAGCACCGCAAGCTCAAGGTTTTGCTGGCCGCTTGTGCTGGCCATGCGTGCGCCGACCTTGAGTTTATTGATGAGGACTGCCACGACCGATGCCGGATCGTCCGAGGGTTTCGCGCCCGCGGGCGCCTGCTGCAATACGCGCATCAGCAGGCGTTGCTGCGCGCGGCGCAACGCCTGCAGCGCATGATCGCGCAAGGGCTCCTGCGTTGCGCTAGCCGGGGCATGCATCAGCACGCGCTCGAGACCGTCGATACCGGCCTCGCGCCGCAAGGCCATGCCGAGCTTGAGGAACTGCGTGAGACTCATGCCGTCCGGGCGAGGCACCGAAAGGCCGGCAAACAGGAAGTCAGCAATGCCCTCGATCGCTTCCACGGTCTCGCAGGCTCGTACGGAGGGTGTGGGCATGCCTTGCAGCGGCAACGAAGAAGGCACGGCGGGCGCCAGTTCCTGCACGACCTCCTGCTGGCTGAAGAGCATGGTCAGTTCCGCAAGCGCGCTGGATTCGCGCAGATGCTGTTCCGGCACCGACAGCACACCCTGGATCACGACCTTCTGCAAGGCACGAGTGCGCTGGTCGACGGCAAGCGACACCTCGCGCGGCACCTTCAGCGCGTGCTCATCCAAGTTATTGAAGACGGGCGCAAGGCTGAGGGCAGCCCACGCCTGGGCCCACGCGCAGATGACGTCCGTCTCCTTCACCCCGCGCGCAGCGGCGATCTCCGCAACCATCACAGGCCCGCAGCGGTTGACCGCCTCGTTGGCAAGGACGGTGGCCAGGATGGCGTTGGCAAGCGGATGCTCGAACGGATCACGGTTCGCCACCAATGCATGCGGGAAATAGGGTGTCAGCATGGTTTTTGCCCAAGCGAACTGCGTCAGATTCAGCTCCGACAGCATACGCTTGTAGCGGTTCTTCACATGCGCGATGACCACAGCCAGTTCCGGCGTGGTCAGGCCACGGCTTTCATTCTTGCGGGTCACCAGTTCGGCGGCCGTCGGCAATTGTTCCAGCTTGCGCGAAATCACACCCTCCGCTTCCAGCTTCGCGATTAGCATCGCGTAGCTGTCGAGCACCGTCCCGTCGGACTGCGCCTGCGCTTCCCGCACGAGCAAGTGCGTCTGCAGGGTGTTGTCGCGCAGCACGAGGCGGACGATGCCGGGCGTGATGTCGTTCAGCAGGTGATTCCGTTCGTCGGCCGCCAGCTTGCCAGCATTGACTTCCGTATCAAGCCAGATCTTGACGTTGACTTCGTGGTCGGAGCAGTCGACGCCAGCGGAATTGTCGATTGCATCAGTGAAGATGTGACCGCCCTTCAGCGCATACTCAATGCGCCCCGCCTGAGTGGCGCCGAGGTTGCCGCCCTCCGCGACCACCTTGCAGCGCAGCTCCCTGCCGTCAACGCGGATGGCGTCGTTCGCACGGTCCTTCACCTGCTCGTGGGATTCTGTCGATGCCTTGATATAGGTGCCGATGCCGCCGTTGTAGAACAGGTCCACCGGCGCGAGCAGGATGGCGTGAAGCAGTTCCTCCGGCGCCATGCTCGTCGCTTCTATTCCGAGCGCCTCGCGCGCCTGTGGCGACAGCTCGATGCTGCGCGCGGTGCGCGGCCAGACGCCGCCGCCTGCCGAAATCAGCGCCTCGTCGTAATCGTCCCAGGACGAACGCGGCAGCGCAAACATTCGCTGGCGTTCAAGGAAGGACTTCTCCACATCCGGATTCGGATCGATGAAGATGTGGCGATGGTCAAAAGCCGCGACCAGTTTCAGTTGGCGGGACAGCAAGACACCGTTGCCGAATACGTCGCCGGACATGTCACCAATCCCGACGGCGGTGATCGGCGTGGTGTTGAGGTCATGCCCCATTTCATAGAAATGCCGCTTGACGGCTTCCCACGCGCCCTTGGCGGTAATGCCCAGTTTCTTGTGGTCGTAGCCGTTGGAGCCGCCGGACGCAAACGCGTCGCCCAGCCAGAAGCCGCGCTTGACCGCGATACCGTTGGCAATGTCGGAGAAGGTCGCCGTGCCCTTGTCGGCCGCCACCACCAGGTAGGGATCAGGGTCGTCGTAGCATACGGTTTCGGCCGGATGCACCACCTCGCCGCGCACCCGGTTGTCCGTGACATCCAGCAGTCCGGCGATAAACAGGCGATACACGGCTTCACCTTCCACCGCTGTCACTTCGCGCGTCGCATCCTTGGGCATCATCTTGCAGACGAAACCACCCTTGGCACCCGCCGGCACGATCACCGCATTCTTGACCATCTGCGCCTTCACCAGGCCGAGCACCTCGGTGCGATAGTCTTCCATGCGGTCGGACCAGCGCAGCCCCCCGCGCGCGACAGGCCCGCCGCGCAGGTGTACGCCCTCGAAGCGGCGCGCAAAGACAAAGATCTCTCGGTACGGGCGCGGTTGCGGCAGGAGCGCGAGTTGGCTGCTGTCGAACTTGAAGATGATCGTGTCGCCCGCCCCTGCGTTCTGGAAGTAGGAAGTCCGCAGTGTCGCCAGCATCAGGTCGGCGATGGCGCGCAGGATGTTTTCCGTGTCGGCGTGATTCACGTCGGTCAGGCGCTGCTTGAAGGTGGACAGCGTCGTTGTGCCGAATGCGCGCTGCTCCGCGGACAAGGCGGGATTGAAACGCACGAGGAAGGCCTCGACCAGCGTACGTACGTGCGCCGGCTGTGTCTTGAGTCGTTCAGCCATATAGCGCAGGCTGAAGCGGCAGCCGGCCTGGCGCCAGTAGCTCGTATAGGCACGGATCAGCTGCACCTCCCGCATGCGCAGGCCGGCTTCGACCACCAGCGCATTCATGCGGCCGTCTTCCGCCTCGTCGTTGAACAGGGATTCGAACAGCTCCTGCGCGGCCTGTGCCACATGCGGCTTGGCCAGCTTGACCGCACTCTGCCCGTCGACGGACAAGCTGGAGACGAAAAAGCGCGAGCCGTCGAGCGCGGGAATCGCGTGCGTACGTTCGCGCAGGATGGACACGCCGGCATTCTGCAGCGCCGGCAGGATGGACGACAGCGGCGGCACCGTGTTGACGGAGTGAAGGCGAATGGTCACCGCATCGCCTGCGCCGATTTCGATTCTCACCTTGACGCGCGACGGCTGCGGATTGCCGAGCAGCGTGCAGAGGTCACGGTAGCCCACCTGCGGTGACACGCCGTTGATGTAGTCGGTAGGCAGCATCGCGCGCAGCTTGCGCAGCGAGCCGCGCACGGCGACATCCTCGGTCGCATCGACCAGGCTGTCGAAGGTGTTATGCCAGCCTTCCAGCACGGCGAGCAGCGGCTGCTGGACGTCCGACTCCAGGTCAAGCCCCATGCTCGCACCATTGGCAATCATGTAGATGCGCGCAAGGGGGCCGTCCGCCAGCAGGGTCTGCACACGCACGTCACGGGCGCCGGAAATGCTGCGCAGGGTCTGTGCCAGCACTTCCTGTGAATGCGCGCCGTAGCGCTCGCGCGGCATGTAGACCAGCACGTTCAGGTGACGACCATAGACGTCGCGCCGCGCGAACACCTTGACGCGCGGCTGCTTGTACAGCGCCACGACAGCGCCGCAGACGGTCGCCAACCACGCTGGTTCGGCCTCCATGACTTCAGGGCGCGGCAGGGATTCCAGGATTTCCAGGAATTTTTCCGCGCGGAAGCCCTCGGAACGCACGCCGGCCAGGGTAAGGACCTGCTTGATACGAACGCGCGCGAACGGCTGCTGCGGCAGTGTGCTCGCAGTCGCGGCGCGGGAGAACAGTCCGACAAAGCAGTGTTCGCCAAGGATGGTGCCCTGGCTGTCGCTGTCGCGCACGCCGACGAAATCGAGCTGCTGGTCACGATGCAGCGTGGACTGGACGTCGGCCTTCACCACCGACAGCGTTTCCTTGCGCGCGGCAAGCGTGTCGAAATCTCCGGGAATACCGGCGAGGCAGTTGCCGTAGACCGGGTGGCTCTTGTCCTTCAGCACGCCGATGGCGCTGCCCGGCTCACGCACCAGCTCGCGCTGGCCGGACACGACGTGGTAACGCGCATAGCCGAAGACTTCAAAGCCCTCACTCCTCGCCCAATCGAGGAAAGCAGCCACTTCCTGTCCCGTGGCATCCCTTGCTGCCGCGACTGCGCCGACCTCGGACATTTTCGCTTTCAGGGCCGCAGCATCCTGGCGCACCGTAGCGGCATCGCCGGCTGCCATGCGAATGCTCGACAACAAGGCGTCGAGTTCCGGCCCGCCCACTTCCTCGGCCATCAGGCACAACACGTAGGACTCGGGCGCGCCTGCGCCGTTTCCAACCTTGCCTGCGCGGACGATGTTCCCGTCCGGCGTGCGCTCCACGGAAAGTACAGCGTTCAGCACTGCGCGTGATGGCATACGCATACGTCGCAGCGCCATCACCATCGAGTCCACGAGGAATGGCATGTCCGGATTCAGGATCAGGAGCGCGGTCGCCCTGCCCCCGCGATCGTCTGCATAACCAAGGGCTTCGATGTGGCAACCTTCCTGCGGTGTCCACTTCGCCAGGCGGGAGAAACCCTCCCACAGCGAGGACGCAAGGCAGTCGAAAGTAATGCCGGCGAGGTCTTCTTCCTCAAGGGAAGCAAGCCAGGCACGGATCAGGGATTCGGTGGCGGGTGCCGGGCTTTGCACGCCGGCAAGGACGCGTTCCAGGGTTCGTGTGCGAAGGTCTTGTGCTTGTTGGTTCATGCGCTTCTCCATGGATATGGTTGTAGTGTGCGCCGTCTCGCTCTCGCTGTCTTGCAGCTGCGCGACACCGATTTACATCGGCACGGCACACGTGCTTCCCTTGTGGGGACCAGTATTTGAAATACTAATGATGGATGGCCCGTCTGAAATTTTCTTCTTCTCCTGTTTGCAAAACCTTATTCACGATGTTGCAGTGCATCTCTTGAATGCTGGAAATTCATATTTCAATATAGACGGCAAATGCGCACCGCGGAATTGACGCCGATGAAGCGAAAAGAAAAAAGCCCCGTTTCCGGGGCTTTTCTCATACGGCGAAGACTCAACGCGATCAGTTGAAGTTGTACTTTGCCGACAGGTTGATGCGGCTCATGTCACCGTCTTCGCCTGCCAGGGTGGTACGGCGGCCGAAGATGTATTCGGTGCCAAGGTCCACGCCCTTGACCGGATTCCAGATGGCCCCGAGATGCACCTGCCACAGCTTGCGGTTGATACCGAAGCGGCCGCTGTCGAGGCCGTTGGCCACCGCGAAGTCGGTGTACTCGTTCTTGAAGTTCTTCTGGTAGCCGAGCGCGACGTTGTAGCGCAGCGTGTCCGACGGCTTGTGCTGGTAGCCGAGTACAACGCCGGCTGCCTTCTCCATCAGGATGCGGTTGTTGGCAGCATCGTAGAACGCACCTTCGACGTAGTTGAGGTAGCGGCCGATGCCGTTGCCGCCGGTCACGGTCCAGGTCAGGAAGTCGTTGCCGACCGACTTGACCATGCCGCTTGCAGCAACACCCCAGCCGCGGCGCGACAGGTCGACGCCGGCGCCGTCATCCACGCGATGCTCGTGGCTGAGCGCGCGCAGGCTGAGGGTACCCCAATCGAAGCCCTTGTCGAAGCGGCCGACCAGGTCAGGCACGCGCGAGAAGCCGGCCGGCGTCACGGTCGCGGTATTGTCCAGCACGTAGCTGACCGAGTTTTCCAGCGCGACCGTGAAGTTGCCCACGCCTGCCATCGGATAGGTGTAGCGGATCTGCGGCTGGCGGATGAAGGTGGCGGCGATCGGGCCGTTGAAGTCCACGGTTTCCGGCAGGCTGTCGAGATCCATGAAGGTCGACCAGGTCTGGCCGGCCAGCAGGCCGCCGAACTGGCCGTACGCATGGCGCAGGCGGAAGTTGTAGCTGTTGGTTGCCTGCTGGGTGAAGATGTTGCCGGCGCTGCCGTAGACCGCCGAATTGCCGGTGCGCGGGTCGTTGTTGAAGTCGCCTTCGATCTTCATTGCGATCGGGCCGTAGGGCGACGGGGTCGCGGCTTCAATGCCGATGCGCGAGGTGCGACCGGTCAGATAGGTGCGGCCCTTGCGGTTGCCCTGCGCCGTGCCGTTCAGCGGCGCGTACGGCAGGAAGGTGGAGTAGTCCTGGTCGCTGTTGTCACCCTTGAACTCCTTGACCATGTTCAGCTCGGCAAAGCCGTACACGCGCACCGAGGTGTCGGAGTTCGGCAGGCGGAACGAGTTGGGGATGTCGCCGAGCACAACAGCGTCCTTGGCGCGCAGCTCGACCTGCTCCACGCGGTCGGCAAGCGCCGCGTTGGAGGCTTCCTGCTTCTGGCCCTTGAGCGCTTCCAGTTCGGCGCGCAGCTTGCGCATTTCGGCGCGCAGTTCTTCGAACTCCTTCGCGGTCTGCGCCTGCGCCGGCATGGCGGCGGCGAACATCAGTGCGATGGAAGCGGTCAACGTCGTCAGTTTGAATTGCATTCTTGTTTCTCCCTTTTGGATTATTTGGTGTCACACAGGTATGAGTTGTGCGATTACGGTGGCCATAGCGGGATGCAGTGCAAGGCGTCCGGCGCGCCGCGGTACGTGTACCGCAAGCGCCGGACAACACAGCAATGCGCCCGCTATGGCTGTCGGAATCGTGCGACTCATGCCTGGGTGATGCCCTATCTTGCTGTGTAGGCAATCTGTCCCAGGAACGAGCGGATGCGCTCGTTGCGGGCGTTGCCGAAAAATTCCGCAGGCGGCGCTTCCTCGAGAATCTGTCCCTTCTCGAAGAAGATCACGCGGTCAGCCACTTCCCGCGCGAAGCCCATTTCATGCGTCACCACGATCATCGTCATGCCGCCGCGCGCGAGGTCCTTCATCACGTCGAGCACTTCCTTGATCATCTCGGGATCGAGCGCCGAGGTCGGCTCGTCGAACAGCATCACCTTGGGCTGCATCGCCAGGGAACGCGCGATGGCCACCCGCTGCTGCTGCCCGCCCGACAGCTGGTGCGGATACTTGTGCGCATGGGCTGCCATGCCCACCTTCGCGAGGAGCTCCTTTGCCGCCTCTTCCGCCTGGGCGCGTGTCACGCCGCGCAGGCGGCGAGGCGCCAGCGTGACGTTGTCCATCACCGTCAGGTGCGGGAAAAGATTGAAACTTTGGAACACCATGCCGACTTCGCGCCGCACGGCATCGATGTGCTTCAGGTCGTCGTCGAGGACGATACCGTCGATCACGATGCGGCCCGAATCGTGCGTCTCCAGCCGGTTCAGCATGCGCAGGAAGGTCGACTTGCCGGAGCCGGACGCGCCGATGATGACGGTCACTTCGCCCTGGTAGAACTTGGTCGACACATCCCTGATCACGTGGAACTGACCAAAGTGCTTGTTGATGTTTTCCGCGATGATCAGCGGTTCCTTCGTCTCAGGCTGCGGCGAGATCTGTTCGCCTGCCGGTACTTCTGCCATGTTCATCCCCTCTTCCCCGCTCAATGGTGTCGTTCCACATCCAGCTGCCGCTCGATGGCACCGGAGATCTGGGTCAGCACGGTGGTCAGGAGCAGGTAAATGGTCGCGGTCGTGATGAATACCGGGATCGGCTGGAAGGTAGCCGACTGGATGCGGTTGCCGATATTCGACAACTCCACCACGCCGATCACATACGCCAGGCTCGAATCCTTGAGCAGCGACACGATGTTGTTCACCAGCGGCGGCAGCGAAATGCGGAACGCCTGCGGGAAGATCACATCGCGGAAGGTCATGAAGGGCGTGAGCCCGAGCGAGCGCGCGGCTTCCGTCTGTCCCTTGTGCACGGCCAGGATGCCGGCGCGGATTGCCTCGGCGTTGTAGGCGCCGACGTTGAACGCCAGCGCAACGACCGCCGAATTGAAGTCCGACAACTGCAGGCCCGGCACCAGCGCAGGCAGCGCCAGGAACACGAACAGCACCTGCACCAGCAGCGGCGTGCCGCGGATGACCCAGACGTAGAAGTCGGCGGCCAGGCGCAGCGGGATGACCCTGGACAGTTTGGCCAGCGCGGCCAGCATGCCGAAAACGATGCCCATGACGCCGGACACCACTGTCAGCATGATCGTGGTCTTGGCCCCTTCCGCGAACTGTTCCGCATTGGAACCGATCGGTTCCGGCATCCAGCTCAGGGGGATGGCCATCAGCCACAGGAAGGCGAACAGGCCTGCCACTGAAATGGCGATGGACACTGCGCTACGCTTCTCGCGCGACCACTCCGCCGGTAACAAACTCAATGCTGATCTCACCGCATTCTCCTCGCTCGATATCGACGGCTGTCCTTACTGCTGGCAGCGGATATCTTCTTTCATGTACTTTTCGGAGATCGACTTGTAGGTGCCGTCCGCCATGACTTCCGCGAGCGCCTTGTCGACAGCTGCGGCGAGAGAGGTGTTGCCCTTCTTCACCGCCGTTGCGACCTTCTCGACGAAGAGGTAGCCGCCCTGCTTCAGCGGCGCGTTCGGGTTGTTCTCGATCGCATTCTTGACCACGAAACGGTCGCTGACCCAGGCGTCCACGCGGCCGTTCATCAACGCGGCACGGGCGTCGGTGTCCTGCGGGAAGTTCTTCACTTCCTTCACGTTGGGGAGCTTCCTGACGTTTTCCATGTAGGTGGAACCGGTCTGCACGGCGACCGTCTTCCCGGCCAGCATGTCCGGCGTACGGATGGAACCGTCACGCGATACGATCACGCCGCCGCTGCAGTAATGCGGATTGGTGAAGGTTACGGCCTTGGAGCGCTCTTCGGTAACGCCGAACGAGGCGATCACCATATCCCAGCGGTCCTGGCGCAGGCCGGCGAGCAGTGCGTCGAAGGACAGTGCCTTCCACTCGATGGCTAGGCCCATTTTCTTGACCATGGCTTCGGCCAGTTCCACCTCGAAGCCGGCCAGCTTGGAGCCTTGGAAGTAGTTGAACGGGGGGTAGGCGCCTTCGGTGGCGACGATGATCTTGCCGCTCGCCTTGATTTCTTCGAACGTTCGGGCCTGCGCCGTCATGCCGACGACCAGACCCGCAACAACGACCAGCAGGTGCTTGAGACTCTTCATGGATGTGTTCCTCCGAGTTGATTGGGTTATTTGCTTTTTCTTTTCAAGACGGTTTCCCGTCGAGTGGCTATTGGACCAGTTAAGTCAACATGGTCAAACCACCATCGCGACGATTTCTTGAAAAAATGCGACATCGAAAGCGGTGACTTTCCAATATCTAAAAGGCGCGCGATCATACCGCATGTTAGCTTGAAGAAAGATCGGAAGTGATGGCCAGAAAAAAAACAAAATTCGGTCAAACGACCTATTTTTACCCAAAAGCGCAGACGCCGCGAGGAGACGCGGCGCGGAGAGCGAGCGCCGGAGCGGGTATCCGCGGATTTTCCCGTCAAGTGCAGACGGCAACGTCGGACCAGTCACCGGCGCAGCGAAATCGGCTAGTTCTGGAAGTCGTACAGGCCAGGAAGGCCGAGGATTGTTGTCAATTCGTCCAAGGCTGCCTGCACTTCCACCGCCAATGCAGGATCGGCCAGGTCGGCTGGCGCGAGGCGGTCGCGGTAATGCTTGCCGACCCACGCAGTCAGTTTGAGGTACAGCGTATCGGTCATGACCACTCCCTGGTGCATGGCCGCCGCTTCGGCTTCGGTCAGCGCCACGCGCAGGCGCAGGCACGCGGGTCCGCCGCCGTTGCGCATGCTTTGGCGCAGGTCGAAGCTGATCAGTTCGTCAATCGGTCCACCGCTAACCACGAGCCCTTGCAGGTAGTGCGCGACGGCCTGGTTTTCCTGGCATTCCTGCGGAACCACCAGGGCCATCTTCCCATTTGCCTTGGTCAGGAGCTGGCTATTGAACAGGTAACTGCCAACCGCATCCGCCACGGACACCTCCTTCGACGCGACGCGCACGGGGCGTAGTTCGGCACGAACCGCAGCCATCGCCTGCTGCAATGCGTCGAGTGTGGCCATTTCGTTCGCGAATGCCTGCTCGTGGTAGAACAGAACATTGCCATTGCCCACGGCAATCACGTCGTTGTGGAACACGCCCTGGTCGATCGTGCCCGGATCCTGCTGGATGAAAACCGCGCGCTGCGCATCGAGCCCGTGCAGGCGCGCCACGGCCTGGCTGGCCTCGAGTGTCTGGCGTGCGGGGAAACGCTTCGGCGCATCCGCTTCCGGATCGAATTCGACCCGGCCATAGACGAACATCTCGACACCTGGCGCACCGTGCGAGGCGCAAAGCCGGGTATGGTTGGCAGCGCCCTCGTCGCCGAAAGCCGGCGTCGGCGGCAGTGCGTCGTGCACGGCGAAATGATTTTCGTCCTGGAAAAGCGCACGCAGGGACCGTGCCGTCTGCGTGTGCTCATAGGAGCGATGCAGCTTGTTGTTGAGGTTAGCCACCGTGAAATGGATGCGGCCATCCGCCGTGTCGGCAGAGGGGCTCACTGTCGCTGCATTCGCTGTCCACATGGGCGAGGCGGAATACGCGCTCGCCAGAATCACTGGTGCCTCCTTGTACGCGCGGGAAATCACTTCGGCATCGCTGCCCGTGAACCCGATGCTGCGCAACAGGCGAAAGTTGGGCCGCACTTGCGGCGGAAGCAGGGCCTGCGCAAAACCGCGCGAGGCCAACGCCCGCATCTTCGCCAGTCCCTGCAGCGCGGCTTCCTTCGGATTAGCGACGCTGTTGACGTTATTGAACGAAGCGACGTTGCCGAAGGACAGGCCGGCATAGTTGTGTGACGGGCCGACGAGGCCATCGAAGTTGAATTCGCGTGCGGTGGTCATGGATATCCCTTCAGAATGCCAGGCCCGGCGAGAGCTGCTTCGGCATTTCCAGTGTGCTGTGTTCAATCGAGGCGACAGGATAGGCGCAGTAATCGGCGGCGTAATAGGCGCTCGGACGATGGTTGCCCGACTTGCCGATTCCGCCGAAGGGCGCAGTGCTTGCGGCGCCTGTGGTCGGGCGGTTCCAGTTGACGATGCCCGCGCGCGCACGGATCAGGAATTTTTTCCACAGTGCCTCGTCGTTGCTGAGTAGGCCGGCTGCCAGTCCGTATTCGGTTGCATTCGCCACGCGGATTGCGTCGTCAAAATTGCCGACGCGGATTACCTGCAGCAAGGGACCGAACCACTCCTCGTCAGGGATGCCCTGCACGCCCGTGACATCCACGACGCCCGGCGAGACGAAGCCGGTGCCTTCCTGAAGCTGCCGCATCGTCAGCAGGCTCTTGCCGCCGCGCGTGACGAGATCCTCATGCGCCTGCACCAGCTTCTGGGCCACGCTGGTCGAGACGACCGGTCCCATAAACGGGGCCGGCGACTGGTCGTACCTGCCGACGACGATCTTCGACGCGACCTCCACGAGACGGTCGACAAACGCCCTGCCCTTCGCTGAGTCCTCGACAATGAGGCGGCGCGCGCAAGTGCAACGCTGGCCCGCACTCACGAATGCGGAGAAGATGGCGTGATGCACGGCCGCGTCCACATTGTCCACGTGCCACGCGACGAGCGCATTGTTGCCCCCCATCTCCAGCGCGAGCATCTTGCCCGGCTGGCCTGCGAACTGCCTGTGCAGGATGGCGCCGGTGTTGTAGCTTCCGGTGAAAAGGATGCCGTCAAGTTCCGGATTCGCCGCCAGCGCCGCCCCGGTGTCGCGCGCGCCGTTGACGAGGTTGATCACCCCATCCGGCACGCCGGCATTGACCCACAACTCGATCGTCCTGATCGCCGTCTGCGGCGCATACTCGCTGGGTTTGAACACGACCGTATTACCGGCAAGCAGGGCCGGCACGACATGGCCGTTTGGCAGATGGCCGGGGAAGTTGTAGGGGCCAAACACGCCAAATACGCCGTGCGGGCGATGACGCAGGACTGCGTCACCGTCGGCCACCTTGGTCAAGGACACGCCAGTCCGCGCATGATAGGACTGCACGGAAATATCGACCTTGTTCGCCATCGTCGTGACTTCCGTACGCGCTTCCCACAACGGCTTGCCGACTTCGGTCGAGATCAGGGTCGCCAGCTCTTCGCTGTGCTCCTTCAAAAGGTCGCGGAATCGGTTGCAAACGCCGACGCGAACGTCGAGCGGTTCCGTCGCCCATGCCTCGAACGCTGCGCGTGCAGCCTTGCAGGCAACATCGACCTCCGCCGCGGTCGCTGAACGGCCGCTCCAGGTCTGCTGTCCCGTGGATGGATCGTAGGCGGCCAGTTGCGGACCTTCGCCCGCAATCCATTGGCCCTTCACGTAATGACTATGCATGATATGTTTTCTTTGCGTTGAGCGGCATGGCGCGCACGGCGTCGCCGGTGTGGCACGCCAGCAGTTCCTGTTGTTCCACCGTCAGCGCAATACGGCTGCGATGGGCGTGGGTCGGCGCAGTAATGACGCGGAAATCCTGCATGCGCGTCGTCGACACCAGCGCCGGCGGCTCGTCGCGCTCCAGCGTCAACCCGGTATCGACGATGGCAAGGTCGCTCTCGCGCAGCGCGCGCAACTCGCTGACGCGCGCCTGCAGGACGGGACCGGCGTCGAAGATATCGACAAAGCCTTCGTAATACATGCCCTCCTGTTCAAGCAGGCGGCGTGCCGGTGCGGTATCCACATGGACGCGTCCGATCACTTCCTGCGCGTCCTGCGGCAGGTAGGCAACGTAGAGCGGATGCCGCGGCATCAGTTCCGCGATGAAGGACTTCTTGCCGAGGGCGGTGAGGTCGTCCGCGCGGTCGAATTCCATCTTGAAGAAGTGCCGGCCCAGGCTGTCCCAGAACGGCGAGCGGCCGTCGGCGCGCTGGTAGCCGCGCATTTCCGCGATCAGCTTTTCGGAGAACAGGTGCGGGAACTGCGCAATGAACATGAAGCGGCTCTTCGACAGCAGCTTGCCGTTGGTCCCATGGCGGTAATCCGGGTGCAGGAACAGCGAGCACAGCTCGGCACAACCGGTCAGGTCGTTGGACAGGTAAAGCGTGTCCATGCGCGAGAAAACCTTGAGCTCCTTGCTGGAGTGCACTAGCGTGCCGATGCGGTAGTTGTAGAACGGCTCATCCAGGCCCACGGCGCTCTTGATGGCACACACACCAACCACCTTGCCGGCCTCGGTATCTTCCATGACGAACACATAATCGCGCTGCGGCGGCGCGATCTGCTCGGCGAATGAAGCGCAGGCAATTTCCACCCGCTGGCCCAGCGCCTTGCGGTCGGGCTTGAGCGTGGTCATGCCCGACCCCACCTGTTCGACGAGTGCCACCAGCCCGTTGAGATCCTGTTCCCTGATTGCGCGTACGACTAGCATCGGCGGCCTCACAATTTCACACAGACGACGGGATCGCCGGCCACGACGTCCAGCAGGCGCATGGCTTCATCGGGAAGAATGGCGACGTCCGACAGTTCGGATGCGGTGCAATCCGTCACGATCGAGCGGAACCGGTCTTCGCTTGCAGTCGCGACCAGGAAGGTGCCGATCTCCGCATCATCATTCGTCCTGCTTGCAACAGTGCGCACCGTCGAGTGGGCGAACGAGCGCAGCGCATTCTTGTGCGCCTGCAGGATGGGGCCGCCGTCGAAGATATCGATGTATTCGTCAGGCTCGAAGCCCTCGTCGGTCAGGATCCGGAACGGCAGTTCGCCTTCCGCGTGCACCTGTCCCATCGCCGCCTGCGCCTCGCCGGGCAGCAAAGGCACATAGACCGGATAGTGCGGCATCAGCTCGACGATCAGGGTGCGGTTGCGCGCGCCTTCGATCATGCGTTCGGCCTCGAGGAAGTCCATCTGGAAAAACTTGCGGCCCAGGGCTTCCCAGAAGGGCGAACGGCCGGCGGTGTCTGTGATGCCCGACATGGACGCGAAAAACTTGTCGCTGAAGCGCTGCGGTGCGACGGATGCAAACAGCAGGCGCGCACGCGACAGCAATGCGGCCTCATCACCTGCGCCACTGCGATTGCGCAGGTAGAAGCTCGACAATTGCGAGCAACTCGTCAGGTCGGAACACAGGGTCAGCGCATGCACGTTATGGCTGATGTTGAGATCGCGCGAGACCTGGTTCAGGACGTCGTTGCGGAACGCGAAGAAGGTGCCGCTCGATCCGGCGGTCGCGGCAATTGCTGCCGTACCGGCGATCGAGTTGTCCGCCGTCGACTGCAGGACGAAAAAGTAGGACTCCTCCGTTGGCACGTCGGGTTGCGCCTTGAACGAAGCAATCGATCGCTCGACTGCCCGCTCGATGGTCGCGCGCGTCCTCGGCAGGGTGTGCACGCCCGGCGTCACGACGGTCGCCAGGGTTTCCAGGGCCGGGATATCCGATGCCTCTACAGGCCGGACGAGGTACATAGGTCTCTCCAATCCAGTCGTTGACTACTCTGCCGCCGCCATTACCGTGTCCAGCGCCTGGCGCAGGCGCGCAACCGCTTCGTCGATCTGCGCATCCGACACCACCAGGGCGGGGAGCAGGCGCACCACGTCCGGACCGGCGATCAGCAGCATCAATCCCTGCGCTTCCGCCGCCTTGGTAATGTCCTTGGCCTTGCCGCGCCAGGCGTCGGCCAGCACCATGCCCAGCATCAGGCCGCTGCCGCGGACCAATGCGAACACCTGCGGATAGTCGCGCACGATGTCATCCAGCTTGCCTACGAGGTTCAGCGACGCCTCCTTCACGCGTGACAGGAACGCGGGCGTGTTGATCGTCCGCAGGACTTCCAGTGCGACCGCAGCGGCAAGCGGGTTGCCGCCGTAGGTCGTACCATGCGCACCGACGGTGAAGGCACTTGCAATCGCCTCCGTCGTCAGCATTGCGCCCACCGGATAGCCATTGCCCAGCGCCTTTGCGGACGTCAGAATATCCGGCGTCACGCCATATCCCATATACGCGAACAGCTTGCCGGTGCGTCCCATGCCGCACTGTACTTCGTCGAAGATCAGCAGCGCGCCCTTGGCGTCGCTGAATTCGCGCAAGGCCTTCAGGTATTCGGGATTGGCCGGAAGCACGCCGCCCTCCCCCTGCACGGGTTCGACGACAACCGCGCAGACGTCGTCCGTGATCGCGGCGCGCGCCGCTTCGATATCGTTGTAGGGGATGTGCTGGAGCTCCAGCGGCAAGGGCTCGAAGCCCTCGGTGTATTTCGGCTGTCCGCCGACCGATACGGTGAACAGCGTACGGCCGTGGAAGGAATTGACGCAGGAGACGATGCGCGACTTGTGCGCGCCGAACTTGCCGTGCGCGTATTTTCGGGCGAGCTTGAATGCAGCCTCATTCGCTTCGGCGCCGGAATTGCAGAAGAAGGCGCGATCCGCGAAGGTGGCAGAGGTCATTTCGCGTGCCAGCTTCAACACGGGCTCGTTGGTATAACCATTGCCGACGTGCCACAGTTTTTCCGCCTGCACGCGCAAGGCCTCGACGATTGCCGGATGGGCGTGGCCAAGACTGGTCACACCGATGCCCGCGGTGAAGTCCAGATATTGCTTGCCGTCCTGGTCCCACAAGGTCAGTCCCTGTGCGCGCACCGGCACTACGGCGCTCGGTGCATATGTCGGGACCATCACTTCATCAAAGGTATGGCGGGTTACCGGTTCCACCTGGGAAATTGCTGTCATATCTGCTCGCTGAATCGAATTCATTCCATGCTCCATCTATCGCGGATGTTGGAATTATAGGAAGTGCAGCGGCAAAACTCTTTTCAAACTGCGACGCCGAATTTCAGAAAATCGCGAAGCAATTGTCAAAACAGCATCAGATCGCCGAAGTCGTCCCCGACGCGGGACGCAGCTTGCGCTGGCGCTCCTCGCGGGGAGTGATGCCGAACAAGGCACCGTAAGCGGTGGAGAAATGCGAACCCGATGAAAAGCCGCACATCAGGCCGACCTGCACGATGGAGTGGCTGGAATCCAGCAGCAATTGACGTGCGCGCTGCAGGCGCAGCTCCAGGTAGTATCGCGAGGGCACGCTGTCCAGGTATTGCTTGAATTGCCGCTCAAGCTGGCGGCGCGAAATACCGACAAGATTGGCGATGTCATCGGTGGCAAGGGGCTCTTCGATGTTTGCTTCCATGAGCGCCACCGCTTCGGACAACTTGGGTTGCAAGGCACCGAATCGCGCCTGCAGGGCGACGCGCTGCCTTTCGGAGTGGGCACGGACACGGTCGATGCACAAGGCTTCCTTGATCTGCGCCTGCACGTCCGAGCCGAACAGTGCATCAATCAGCGTCAGTGTGAAATCGACGCTTGCCATCCCGCCGCAGCAGGACAGCCGGTCGCCGTCGAGTTCGAACAGATTGGGCGTCAGGATCGCACGGTCGGCAGCCTCATCGGTTTCCGCATACAGAGACCACGGCAGGGCCGTACGCAATCCATCCATCGCCCCGGCGCGCACGAGCCACAGCACGGCCGAACCGACCGCGCCCCACACCTTCGATTGCTGGCAGACATCCGCCAGGATGCGTAACTGCGCGGGAGCGAGGGGCGCGTACTCTTCGTCCGCAACGACCAGCGCGATGTGCCGGTACTGGCCCTGCGGCGCGGTCGCGTCAAGGATGGCCTGCAAGGGCAGCACCTCGACTTGCAAGCGCTCCGGCCCCAGCAGCCGGGCGGCGGTGCGCCACGGCTGCACCACACCAGCGGCGGCAATCGACAAGCCCGTCCCTGCATCGACCAGGAGAATGCGCAAGGGCAGTTCTTGTCCAAGACGGGCCAGGCTGGAAAATGGCATGAAGGAAGGTGGATTGTTTTACATCACCGCATTGTCATCCAACATCATTGCGGCACCAAGGCTCTTGCCGGAAATTCAAAAGACTCCGTCGCTTTTTGGCAATTCAGCCATGCGCTGTCCGCGCTGCCGGGCGCCACTGGCTGACGATCATGCCCAGGATCAGCAGCATACCGCCGGCAATGCTGCGCGCCGTCATCGTTTCCGATAGCCAGAAATAGGCGGCAATTGCCGCGCACGCCGGCTCGAAGGCATAGACGATGGCCGCCTCGTTCGCGCTTGCATGGCGCTGCCCCCAGGTCTGCAGCGAAATAATCGCCGCTGTGGCAAAGACGCCGAGGTACAAGAGGTTGGCGAGGTTGTCGCGCACCCTGCCCTCGACGTTTTGCCAGTCGATTGCCTGCGTCTCTGTGAGGCCAATCCAGGTTGCGGCACACAAGGCCACCGCAATGATCTGCACTGCCGTCAGGGCCATCATGTCGGATGCCCGCCGCGTCAGCGTCTCCATCAGCTTGACGTACACGCCGAAGCAGAGAGCGCCCGCCAGCGCAAGCGTGTCGCCCGCGCTCCACGCGCCGCCATCCCAGCACATCGCGAACAGTCCAGCCATGGACAGAGCGACGGCGATGATGATGCGGTTTTCCGGCATGCGTCCTGCCATCACCCCGAGCAGCGGCACGATCAGCACATTCAGACCGGTGATGAAGGCATTGCGGCTGGCGCTCATCTGTCCGAGGGCTTCTACCTGAAACATGAAGGCGGCAAACAGCAGCAAGCCCAGGATGATTCCAGCGACGTAGTCCTCCCTCTTCCCGCGCAGCAGGAACGGCGCGAGCAGCACGCCACCAGCCGCAAATCGGAGGAAGGCAATCCAGACCGCGGAGAAATGCGCGGACAAGTCCTTCATCGCTGGGAAGGTCGTCCCCCAGACAATGGTCACAATCAATAATGCAACTACGCCCTGGATATGCTTCGGCATCGTGTCCTGGATTTACTGGATTCGGAGGGCGCTTATTATCGTCGCAAAACGATCATCTTGCTGCGGCCGTCATTTTGAAGATTGCCTGCGCATTGCCGGCATCGAATCCGAGATCGAGCGCGGCATCCCCGGCCATCTTGTCGCGGCGGATGAATTCGTAGAAGCTGCCTGGCACTTCGCGTTGCACCATGTCGCCGTTGCCGGTGCGGAATTGCCGGAGAACAGGATCAGCCTTGAATGCGGTTTGCCGGATGCGCCCGCTCTGCGAAATCTCTACCGCTTTCTTCATCGGGCGGCCTAGCGCGGCCTGCTCCCTTGTCAGCCGATCCAGGTCATCCACGCGGTCAGTCACGTGGTTGAATGCATTGCCCTCGGTTGCAATCCATGCCATTTCATCCGACTCGGCGAGGAGAACTTCGTAGTCGTCCAGTGACGGGATGTCATGCTGCCGGCCGAAACAGGCCTTCAGCTGCGGCAGAAGCTCGATCGCTTCCGCAAACGGCAGCCGTCCGTCCCGCGCCAGCTCATGTAACATGCAGTGCGCAAACGGCGAGAGCGGATCTTTCGAGGATGACAGGACATTCGTAACGGCCTGCTGAAAACCTTCCGAAAAGCGTTCCGGATGCAGTTCACTGACGAAGAACTGCGCGATCTCTTCCGGATTGTCCGCGTGTACGTAGGACCTTCCGGTCATCCCGATCCGGTCCAGGGGAAAGACGCCATTCAAGCGATAGCCAAGCGGCTCCAGAATGCGGGTGAATGCCGCCTCCCCCGGTGGCAGCGCGCCATGCTGCATCCAACGCACGGTACGCAGCGCACCGTGGTCGTGGAAGACCTTCCCGCCGCGTGCAGCCACTTCCTCCGTACACAACCGCCCCGTCGGAACGCGTTCAAGCAGATCGAAGAACAGCACCATGTTCAACGCCTGCGCAAGCTCTTTGCGCGACACCCAGCCGCATTCCCAGACATTGAACCCCGACGGAATTGCCATCAATTGCATGACGCGTGCCGCGTTGTCCGCACCAATGGTTTTTTCAACGAGATTGAAGAGATTGCTGTTGTGTGATGCCATGGACGAATCCTTTCAATGAAGATGCAAACCAAAGGGCAGCAAGCGCCCTCGCCGCGCCTGGCTTGCAGGCGCGTGCTGATCATGGGTAGAGAGAAAATGCCGACGCCGGGACGTCAGAGGTCGAAGCTGATCCCCTGGGCCAGCGGCAGCGCGTGGCTGTAGTTGACGGTATTGGTCGCCCGGCGCATATAGGTCTTCCAAGAATCCGAGCCGGACTCGCGTCCGCCGCCGGTCTCCTTCTCGCCGCCGAATGCGCCGCCGATCTCGGCGCCGCTCGGACCGATGTTCACGTTGGCAATGCCGCAGTCGCTGCCGCTCGCCGACATGAACAATTCCGCTTCGCGGATATCGGTGGTGAAGATGCTCGATGACAGTCCTTGCGGCACTTCGTTGTTCCACGCAATGGCTTGGTCAAGGGTTTGGTAGCGCACAACGTAGAGCACCGGCGCGAAAGTCTCGTGGTGCATGATCGCGGTCTGCGCCGGCATCTCGACCAGTGCAGGCTGCACGTAAAAGCCGTTGCCGCAACCAGGCGGCTGCACACGTTCGCCGCCGGTCACGGTCCCTCCGTCGGCGCGTGCCTTCGCCAGCGCATTCTGCATGGCGTCAAAGGCGCCGCCATCCACCAGCGGGCCGACCAGTGTTCCCTTCTCCAGCGGATTGCCCACTGGCAGAGAGGAATACACTTTCTTCAGCCGCGCCAGCAGCGCGTGATGGATGCTTTCATGGACGAACAGCCTGCGCAGCGTAGTGCAGCGCTGCCCCGCCGTTCCCACGGCGGAAAACACGATGGCCCGCGTCGCCAGTTCGAGGTCGGCGCTCGGCGCGACGATCATGGCATTGTTGCCGCCCAGTTCGAGGATGGTACGCGCGAGGCGTTGCGCACAGGACTGTGCGACAGCGCGCCCCATGCGGGTACTGCCCGTTGCGCTGATCAGCGGCACGCGTGCATCGTCCACCAGGATCTGGCCGCGCTCGTGTCCGCCAATGATGAGCTCCGAGAGACCGGCCGGCGCATCACTGCCAAAGCGCGCCACGGCCTTTTCGAACAGCGCCTGTACGGCGATCGCGGTCAGTGGCGTCTTCTCCGACGGCTTCCAGACGACGCTATTGCCGCAGACGAAGGCCAGCGCGGCATTCCACGACCATACCGCGACCGGGAAATTGAATGCGGAAATGACGCCGACGACGCCAAGCGGATGCCAGGTTTCCATCATCCGGTGGCCTGGCCGCTCGGACGCGATGGTCAGCCCATACAACTGGCGCGACAGGCCAACCGCGAAATCGCAGATGTCGATCATTTCCTGCACTTCGCCAAGGCCTTCCTGCAGGATCTTGCCGGCCTCCAGGGTGACCAGTCGTCCGAGCGCATCCTTGTGCGTCCGCAATTCTTCGCCAAACAGGCGGATCAGTTCTCCGCGGCGCGGTGCAGGAACCGTGCGCCACTGGCGGAATGCGGCGTCGGCGCGCCCGATCTTCTCCTTCACGCCGTGCGGCGTATCGGCGCGCAGGCTTGCCAGGGTTTCACCGCTGATCGGCGTCCTGCTGTGAATATCGTTGCCGTGATAGCGCGACAGGTCGGCGCCCATCGCGGCCAGCAGATTTTGTACGGTCTCCATCCTTGTTTTCCTTTGTTCAAGCGGCATAGAAACGGCCGAAACGATTGGACAGGAATTCGTCCAATCTCGCCTGTTCCTGCCTGATCAACCCTTTTTTCGGCAACTTGCCTTGCATCACCAGATCCACCATCGTGCAGATGCCCGCCGCGGTTGTCACCTGGATGGCCGACAGCAAGTGGCCGTTGACGTGCTGGCTGTAGATCTTCTTCGCGTAGGTTTCCTGTTCCAGCCGCCCTTCCCGCATGCCGCACACGCTGGAAAAAACGAGCACCACGTCCTGCTTGGTAATCGGGATCGAGGATTCCAGCACTTCCTTGAGGATCGGACGGCGGTCGAGCAAGCCAAGTTGCAAGTCGCGCACCAGCATCTTGATGATATCCCTGTGGCCCGGATAGCGCACGGTCTTGTAATTCAGGTTCTGCACCTTGCCGGCCAGGCTTTCGCAAAGCGTACCAAGACCGCCAGAGGTATTGAAGGCTTCGTAGTCGATGCCGTCGAGCGAGAAATGCTCCACCTCCTCCAGCGGCGACACTTCGCGCAGCTGCCCATCGACAATGGCCTCGCAGGGATTGCAGTATTCGTTGATGAGGCCGTCGGTGCTCCAGGTCAGGTTGTACTTGAGTGCGTTGCTGGGAAAGGTGGGCAGGGCCCCCACGCGCATGTGTACGTCGCGCAGCTTGTCGAAGCGGCTTGCCAGGTCATTGGCGACAATGGAAATGAAACCGGGCGCGAGGCCGCATTGCGGAACGAATGCGGTGCTTGCGTCTTCCGCGAGCTGCTTGACGATGCGCGTGCTTTCCACGTCTTCCGTCAGGTCGAAATAGTGCGCGCCTGCCTTCTTCGCGGCGCCCGCAATGACTGGCGTGAGAAAGTACGGACAGGCGGACAGCGTGACGTCATGGCCATCGATAAGATCGACGACCGTCTTTTCGTCGGAAATGTCCGCATGTACCGTCGCGACATCCGGAAAGCGCATGGCCGACACATGGGCAAGGCGGTGCGCATCACGATCGGCAACGGTGATCTTGAAGTCTCCCGCGTGGGACAGCAGGTTCAGGATAGCGTCGCCGATCTTGCCGGCGCCGAGGAGGATCAGTTTGGTCTTCATTTTCTTGCTCTCTTGTTGTGGTGTAACGATGTAAAAAGTCTACGTCCAGGCGTTGTCAGAAAATAGAGAGCAAAGCGTCGTCATACTGTATGATTGCACTACAAATCGTCGAAATAACAGGACAGATCGCACGAAATGAAGCCCGCGCTGGATGAAATCGACAACCAGATCCTCGCCTTATTGATGGATGACGCACGCATGCCGGTCGCCACCATCGCCAAGCGCGTCGACATTGCACGCACGACGGCCATCGCCCGCATCGGCAACCTCGAGAAGCGTGGCATCATCGCCGGCTATGGCGTACGCCTGAACCAGGAGCTCTACCAGCCTGCCGTCCGGGCGTACGTCGGCATCGCCGTCGACCCGCGCAAGGCCACGGCGCTGGTCAAGGTGCTGGAAAAAATGCCGCAGGTGGAGACGCTGTGTGCCGTCAGCGGCTCGGTGGATTACATGGTGACCCTGCGCTGCCAGTCGACGGCGGAGCTCGACCGCATGCTCGACCAGATCGGCGCAACGGACGGCGTGCGCCAGACATCGACGTCTATCATCCTGACGAAAAGAATTGACCGCAGTCCAATCTAGCGCTTGCCGGATTGGCTAGACTCACCCCGAAACCAAGGAGTTTTGAATGCACAACATTGCCGAGACCAAGAAGAATCACCTGTGGCGAAAGGTGATCTGGCACACCGACCCGGACGAGCATCCGCTGGGCCCGTATCACTCCGCAGAGGTGTATTGCTGCGAAGAGTCGAACGGCTATGCGGTGTGGTATGTGCGTAAGCTGTCGAAGGAAGGCGGGCTTGGGATGCCGGGGACGGAGAACGCGGATTATCTGTTGAACTTCTATTCGAAAAACAGCAGGGACGATGCGATCGAGCGGGCGGTGTTGATCGCCAACAGCGATACGTCGACTGAAAAGGTACTGGAGAATCTGGATCGGCTGGCCGCAACGGCTCAGAAGGTATGACGGTATTCAGTCTGCCGCCCCGGCGGCGATCGGGATCGGCCGAACAACAGGTTCCAGCCTTGCCTCTACACGCATCTGGCTACGAACGGCAATTCGGCCGATTTTCCCAGGCTCGAACATGACTCGGGACAAGGCCTCATTCACTTGACGCTCGATGTCGCTTCCGAGAAAAGAATCTTCCACCAGGACCCGGTCAACCTTTCCCTCGTCGCTGACCAGGAGACGCAGGATCACAGGTTGCGGCGGCAATCCGGGTTGATGCAACACGAGGCCAGCGAGGGCGTCATGCCCCGCTCCGCTGATCAGGTCAAACTTCCACATATTCCCGTAAAGATCGCCACCGTAGGCGGCAACCGCCGTATTGTCCGAGGAAAAATCTTCGACTTCGACTTCGATATTGACGCGGGCTAGCCCGCTCGGACTGTCCACAGAGCCCTCATTCGTTGAGATCGCGCGGATCAGGCTGCCGGTCGCAAGATCGACCACCAAGACGTACCCTTTTCCGTCTGCCACTGCCGTTGACTTCAACCGTACGTTTGCCCCTCGGTAGTCCAAGAACTACTTTCTCCTTGGCGTACGCAGTTGAACTCGCGGAGGTATTACGAAGTCTGCCGAGCCGTCGTGCGTCAGCGCCCCCAGAGCGGGGGCTCGCTCATCAGGGCAATCTGTTCACGGATTTCAAGGATCCGGTCCTGCCAGTATCGCTGAGTGTTAAACCAGGGGAAGGCAGCTTTGAAGGCGGGATCGTCCCAGCGACGCGCTAACCACGCGGAATAGTGCAGCAGACGAAGCGTCCTTAGCGCCTCGACGAGGTGCAGCTCGCGTTCATCGAAAGTGCAGAAGTCCTCGTAGCCCGCCAGCAGGTCTGACATTTGGCGGACCATTTCGCTCCGCTCGCCCGACAAAAGCATCCATAAGTCCTGGATGGCAGGGCCCATGCGGGAGTCGTCGAAATCCACGAAATGAGGGCCGCCATCCGTCCACAGCACATTGCCGCAATGACAATCGCCGTGGAGACGGAGCATACGTATATCACCGGCGCGGTCGTAGCAACGGCGCACACCGGTAAGCGCCTGGTCTACAACGCTGCGGTATGCATCCACAAGATCCTCTGGAATGAAACCGTGCGCCAGAAGCCACTGACTCGGCTCGTCACCAAACGTCGAGGGATCCAGAATCGGCCTGGTTAGAAACGGACGGACGGATCCTACTGCATGTATCCGGCCGATAAATCGTCCCATCCACTCCAGCGTACCGCGGTCATCCAGTTCCGGGGCACGACCGCCCTGCTTTGGAAAGACCGCGAACCGGAATCCGTTGAATTCGTTAAGGGTCTGCGCTAGGCCCAGCGGTATCGCGGGTACGACCGGAATCTCCTGATCCGCCAGTTCCTGCACGAAGACATGCTCCTCCAGGATTGCGGCATCCGTCCAGCGGCCGGGGCGATAAAACTTGACGACAACCGGTGAAGCATCCTCCACGCCGGCCAGGTAGACGCGGTTTTCATAGCTATTCAGCGCCAGCAGGCGGCCGTCGCCGTGCAGGGCCACGCTGTCGAGTGCATCAAGGACGCACTCTGGTCCCAAGGCGGCAAAGGAAGTCTGTTGCTGTGTCATTCCCGGATTGTACGACTTCCCGACTGCGCTCATCTCAATGATTGCCGGGTTCGCCGGCCGTACCGCTCATCCACTAAAAGCTGCCAGTTGTCAGAAGGAAATTGCCCTTGTCCCATCGACGTATATGATGCAAGCATTCCCTATGGGCAATTTTTCTTATCCGGGAAAGTCAAAAATGAACCATGCCTCGCCAAGCCTGAAACATCGCCGCGGATTCACGTTGATCGAACTCATGATCGCGGTTGTGATTGTTGCCATCCTCGCGGCGGTCGCGATCCCAAGCTACCAGCAATACGTCATTCGGGGAAAACGGGCTGCAGCGCAGGCACAGATGTTGGATATCGCCAACCGCCAGCAGCAGTATTTCCTGGACAAGCGCACCTATGCCACCAAGGCACAACTCCAGGACTTCTATTCGCTGCCGAGCGACGTGGCAGCCAGTTATACCTACGACATTGAACTGACTACCAGTGGGTTGCCGGGATACACGATCACATTCAGTCCGACCGGCAGCCAATCGAGTGACGGCGCGCTCACTCTTAATAGTGCTGGCGTCAAAGAGCCCGCCAGCAAGTGGTAGCCATGTGCTCCCGGCCATATTCAGTACAACGCGGCACCTCGATGATCGAGGTGCTGGTCACCATCGTGATCCTCGCGTTCGGCCTGCTCGGTCTGGTCGGCATGCAGTCGCGCCTTCAGCTCTCGCAGATGGAGGCGTATCAGCGGGCACAAGCCCTGGTGCTGCTGGAAGACATGGCCAACCGCATGGCAAACAACCGTGAACTCACGGTAGCCCAGGATTATGTGACAGATACCCCGCTCGGAACCGGCGCCAGCTGCTCCATCAGCTCAAGCTCGACGCGCCAGCAAAGGGACTCCTGCGAATGGAGCAATGCCCTTCAGGGAGCATCGGAAGTTTCGGGCGAAAGCAGGGTCGGCGCCATGCTCGGCGCGCGCGGGTGTATTGCGCCGGTACCAGGGAGCACCAGCCAGTATCTCGTCACGGTAGCCTGGCAGGGAATGGGGCCGACCGCAGCCCCTGCCGTTTCATGCGGAGAAGGCGAATACACGAATCGCGAGGGAGCCGTTGACGAACGTTATCGTCGCGCGATTACTACGATTGTGAGCATCGGCTCGCTGACAGGACTATGATGAACCGCCCGCATCGCTTCCGCCGCACCATGGTGTCCCCTGCAAGTCAGGCGGGTTTCACCCTCGTTGAATTGATGATCGCGGTCACCGTCAGCCTGGTCATGATGACGTCACTGGTTGCCCTTCTCGTCAATGTCAACAGCAACAACAGTGAAATGGAGCGTGTCAACAATCAGATCGAAAACGGCCGCTTTGCCATCCAGATTTTACGGGACGATATCATGCAGGCCGGTTTTTGGGGACCGCATACCCCCCTCTTTGAGGACAGGGAAGCGACCGGTGCGGCTACAGACATCCCGGCCGCAGTTCCAGACCCCTGCCTTACCCCGTCGGACTGGAGCGAAGCTCACAAGGTCGCCCTGACCGGTATTCCGATCCAGGGCAGCACCGCCGCCCCCGGCACCTGCGGGAGCGTCGTGACGAGCCAAAAGGCCGACACCGACGTCCTTGTCGTGCGCCGTGCAGACAGTTGTGTGCCGGGCGAGGCCAATTGTGATGCGTTCACCGACGGGAAATTGTATTTCCAGGCGTCGCTCTGTCCTACCGAACTCGCCGCCGGTACGCGGTTCCGGATCGACTCGGTCGCGGCTAATCTTAATCTCCTGACGGGCGCCTGCGCCGGTACACTGGCCCCGCTGCGCAAATTCATCTCCAATATGTACTGGATCCGGGATTTTGCGACCACTCCAGGGGATGGCATTCCCACCCTCGTACGTTCCCAGCTCGATCTCGCTTCGGGAGCTCTCGCGCAGCAACCTGCAGTCGCGCTGATCGAAGGTATTGATGGCTTCAATGTCGAATTTGGCGTCGACGACACCGTCACCCGCTGCTCGCTTAATTCCGCGGTCGACTATACCCAGGCGCCGACGTTGATTGATCCGGCAAGCTGTGCCGTCAATACTGAGGCATCCCGGAACACGCTGCCGACCCGCCGAGGGGACGGCACACCGGATGGCAATTTCGTGCGCTGCACGGCTGGTACTCCTTGCACTGTGGCGCAGTTGATGAATACCGTGGCCGTCAAGCTGTACGTGCTGGCGCGCAGCCGTGAAGTGACCGCCGGGTACACGGACACCAAGACCTACAGCCTGGGTACGGTAACGCGCGGTCCGTTCAACGATGGCTTCAAGCGCCACGTATTTTCCACCACGGTCCGCCTGATCAATGTCTCGGGACGAAGGGAAACACCATGAAGCCCCTCGCATCGCGTCGCCACCAGACGGGCGTCACGCTGGTAATCGGCCTGATCATGCTGGCACTGATCACGCTGACCGTCATCACCGCTCTCTCACTCAGCTCTACGAACCTGAAATCGGTAGGCAACATGCAAGTCCGCAATGAAGCAATCGCGGCAGCGAACCACGCCATCGAACAGATTGTCAGCAGTCCGTTTGCCATGACCCCGGCGGGCACCCAGTTCCTGGTCGACATCGACAACGACCAAGTCAACGACTACATCATCGACGTGACTACGCCAGCCTGTCTGTATGGCGCCGCGATTTCGACTGCCGGTGATACGGGATTCAAGACGGACACGGAAACTGACGGATTCGAAACCCCGCCTCCTACCTACAACACCCTGTGGGACATCCAGGCGAGCGTCAAGGATGCGCGAAGCGAAACACACATCGTCACCGTCCATCAGGGGGTGCGACGTTCCCAGTTACCGAAGCTGCAACGGGACGCATCCTGCCCTGGCACAACTTGACGTCCGGTTCCACGCACAAACATTACCACTATTGATCCGCGCAAGACATATCCGTACCAGGAGTCGCACATGAGCAAGAATCTCAAGATTGCAGCGGCCGCCGCTCTACTCGGCTTCCATATTTCCACCCCGGCGGAGGACATCGACCTGTTCGTTGGCGCCAGCACGACTAGCACTAATGAAGTTCCGAACGTCCTATTTATCGTTGATAACACAGCAAACTGGAACAGCGCATTCGACAACGAGATCTCGGCACTTGCCAATACTCTGGCAGGACTCCCCGAAAACAAATTCCGCGTTGGCATAATGTTCGCTGCCGAAACAGGCAACCCGAATAACAATGTGGACGGCGGTTACGTGCGGGCTGCAGTCCGCCTGATGGACAATGCCACCAAAACCAAGTACCAGGCCCTCGTCAGCAGTCTCAGTAAGATTGCGGACAAAGGCAACGGCGGCACCGCGAGCCTGGTAATGGCGGAGGCATATCGCTACTTCTCCGGTGGAGCACCCTATGGTGGAAACGGCAAGGCGAAGGCGGACTATGCCGGCAATGCGCTGTCGAATTCAGATGGCGGCACGGCAGCCTCCCGCGCGGTTTGGGCACTGTCCGGGAATGCGCTGGCTTCAAAGAACGCCACGAGTTACGCATCGCCGGTCACTTCCGGCTGCCAGAAGAACTACATTATCTATATCAGCAACGGCCCCTCCCAAGACAATAACTCGGTTCTCGAGCAGGCGCGCACGATGCTCGCCGCGGCAGGCGGCAACACGACACAGATTCCGGTATCGCCCGCCGGTTCCCAGTCAAACCTGAGCGATGAGTGGGCTCGCTTCATGAAGCAAAGCCCGTACGGCGTAGTGACTTACACCATTGACGTCAATCCCGTCACGACCGGCCAAGGACCGGGTTGGACTGCCATCCTCAAGAGTATGGCAACCGTCAGCAGCGGCACCTACAAGGCTGTCAGCACCGCGTCCGGAAGCACGGCGCTCCAGGACGCAATGAACAAGGCGCTATCGGAAATCCAGTCCGTCAACAGCGTGTTCGCCGCAGTCAGTCTCCCTGTCAGCGTCAACACTCAGGGCACCTACCTGAATCAGGTGTTTGTCGGGATGTTTCGTCCCGATGGAAGCGACCGCCCGCGCTGGGCTGGCAACCTGAAACAGTACAAGATGGCTTTCTCCGGCGACGACCTGAAACTGGTGGATGCGGATAACAACGCCGCGATCAACAGCCAGACCGGCTTTATCGCTGAGTGCGCGCGCAGCTTCTGGACGCCATCGACAGCCGACAGCTACTGGTCGTTCCAACCCCAAGGCAAGTGCATTCCGCCAAGTGGTTCGTCTACCGACCTGTACATGAACTCGAACTTCCCCGATGGAAATATTGTGGAGAAAGGCGCGCAAGCTTACAAACAGCGCGGCACGACGACGCGAACCGTGAAAACTTGCTCTCCCAGCTTCGCTTCATGCACTGCTCTGACCAACTTCGACACCTCCAACTCCGCAATTACGCAGAGCACACTTGGAGCGTCGAGCTCGACTGAACGCGACGAATTGATCAACTGGGCGCGCGGACAGGACTTGAACGATGAGAACATCAACGGGACGACATCAGCTGAAATGCGCGCGTCGCTGCACGGTGACGTGGTGCACTCGCGTCCTGTAGCAATCAACTACGGAAGTGACGCCTCCCCCCAGGTTGTGGTCTTTTATGGCGGCAATGACGGCATCCTGCGGGCCGTGAACGGCAACCGTACAGCCTCGATCGGTAGCGTGGAAGCCGGCCGTGAACTATGGTCATTCGTTGCCCCCGAGTCATACACAAACATCAAGCGCATTCGCGACAATTCCATCCCCATCAGCACACCTACGATTTCTGGCAGCCCGAAACCGTATGGTTTCGATGGCGCGATTACAGCGTTCCAGAACGGCGGTTCCACCTGGCTCTATGCCACGATGCGACGTGGCGGCCGGGTGTTGTACGCATTCGACGTCACCTCGCCGGCAAGTCCCAGTCTCAAATGGAAGATCGGTTGCCCCCAGATGACCGGCACCACAGGATGCACGACGGGCTTTGACAGGCTAGGGCAAACCTGGTCGTCTGCCAAAATGATCAAGGCGGCCGGCTACGGCGGCGGCAATTCGCCCATGCTCATCATGGGCGCTGGTTACGACACGTGCGAAGACAGCGATCCGCACGCCTGCAGTTCTCCTACAATGGGCAACAGGATCTATGTGTTGGATGCAGACACTGGCGCCTTGCTTGCCACTCTCAATACAGACCGCCCTGTCCCGGGTGATATCACGACCGTCCGTGACAGGACTACCGGGTTGGTCAAGTATGCGTATGCAACCGACCTGGGCGGAAATATCTATCGCATCAATATCGGTACTGCAGCGCCTGCGTCGTGGACCATCACCAAGATCGCCTCGCTTGGATGCGACACGCCGACAACCTGCGCAGCCAACCGAAAGTTCATCTTCGCACCGAACGTAGTGGAAGAAGAGAACGGCGTCTACGTGGTCATGGCCGGCTCCGGCGACCGCGAGAAACCGCTCAGCAGCTATACATCTGCCTATGCGACCAGCAACTATTTCTTCATGGTCAAGGACAAGCCTGCTGATACCAACTGGCTCTCGTCCGAGGCCGCCAATTGCAACGGCGTGTCGGTTATCTGCAAGAATTCTCTGCTTGCCATTCCCAGCAGTGGCAATCCCACTGCAGCAGATCTCAGCGCCAAGAAGGGTTGGTATCTTCCGCTGGCAGCACATGAACAAGTCGTGACCTCTGCCATTACGTTGGTCGGCGTTGTCACCTTCAGCACCCACAAGCCGGCCGTTGTGGCAGCGGGAAGCTGCGGCGCGAACCTCGGCGAAGCAAACGTGTATAACATCCGTTACACGGACGCCTCTCCGGTAGAAGGCACGTCACGCTACCAGCGAGTTTCGGGCGATGGTCTTCCACCGTCGCCGGTAGGTGGAAAGGTGACGCTGGACGACGGCCGCACCGTACCATTCGTGATCGGATCCAGACCGAGCTCTCCGCTGGAAGCGCGTGAGCCTACCGTGAAGAGCGCGACCACATCGGATCAGACGAAGAACAGGGTCTACTGGTACATCCAGCAGTAACCGGAAGAACACCATGTGCACTCATTGTCAAAAGGCGGAAGCGGAACCACGGCGCACGACACGGGAAGCCGGCGTGACCCTCATCGAGCTGATGGTCACGCTGTCGATCATGGCAATTCTTCTCGGCATCGCGATGCCCAGCATTGACAGTGCCATGGTGGGTTCCAAAGTGAATTCGTATGCGAACAGCCTTGTAGCTAGCAGCAACGCGGCGCGAAGTGAAGCGATCAAGCGCAATACTGCCGTGACGATGTGCGTCTCGGCAGATGGCGCCAGTTGTTCGAGCGGCGGTTGGGAGCAGGGTTGGATTGTGCTTGCTGGCACCGACGTCATCGTGCGCCAGGAAGCGGCCTCCAACGGATTCCGTCTGACTGGAACAGTCAGCTCCATCAGCTTTCAGCCCACCGGGGTGGGGGCGACGCAAACGACGATTACCGTATGCCGCGCGACACCGACAGCAGGTGCACAGGAGCGAGTGGTGAGCATCAGCGCAACCGGCCGGGCATCTACCGCCAGGACGCACACCGGTGTCTGCTCTTGAGACGATTCGGTTTTGCCAGGGTAACAGGCTAGGCGTAGAAGGTGACCCGCAGGACGGTTGCCGTAAACATGCGTTACGGCGGCAGAAATTGACGCGTCGACGTTACAGTCATGAATGCCGTTGAAGGCGCCGAGAGTGTCCAATTAGCGTACACTTCGGATGCGGAGATATTCTTTCCGCCGCTGCCACCCGACAGGGACTTCCCGAACTATTCTTTATCCCGCCATGCACCTCGACGAACCCCTCTCCGACAAGGAATTCAACGAACTCGACAAGTTCCTCCTCTCCGACCGCTGCGCCGACGACGGCATGACGATGGACTCGCTGCACGGCTTCCTGACCGCACTGGCCATCGGGCCGGAGGAAGTCCTGATGGCCGAGTGGCTGCCCAAGGTCTGGGGATCCGCGGGCAAGGATGGCCCGAAGTTCAAGACGCCGAAGGAAGCCGAACGCATCACCATGCTGATCGCGCGCTTCATGAACGAGATCGCGATCACGTTCGAAGTGGCGCCGAAGGAGTTCGAGCCGCTGTTCTGCGAACATGAGTATGAAGGCCGTACCCTGCTCGATGGCGATGCCTGGGCATGGGGATTCTGGGAAGGCATGAATTTGCGCGCAGATGCGTGGGAGCCGATCTGGGAATCGAACCTGGCTGACATGGTGAAACCCGTCTACCTGCTTGGCGCCGAAGAGATCGAAGAAGAGGAAATGGCGCTCGTCGATGACCCCGTCAAGCGCCACAAGCTTGCGGTTGAAATGGAGGCCGCGATTCCACATATCCACAAATTCTGGCAGCCTCACCGCAGGTCGGCAGTGCAGCAGGTGAAGAACGAAACGCCGAAGACCGGCCGCAACGATCCCTGCCCCTGCGGCAGCGGGAAGAAGTTCAAGAAATGCTGTGGCGCGCAGCAGGATTCCGAATAAACATCACACGCCGTACTGCGCCTTCGCATTCGGCTTGATATTACGCGTGGCGGCGTAGATCTGCTCGATCGGCAGCTTGGGCGTGCGATCCGCCGTCAGCAAGCCGTTCGCCTCCTGGAAGGTATCCGCAAACTGCGTATAACAGAAGCCGCTGAACAGTGGCGTCTCGCTCACCACTTCCAGCAGCCGGCGGTAGGCCTGGTGGAATTCCTGGTCGCTGTCGGCCATGGAGTATCCCCACACATCCTTCACGCCGGGCTCCGGCACCTTTGCATACGTAATGCCGCCGAATTCCGTCAGGATGATCGGCTGTCCACGATGCGGATATCCGTCCAGCGTCAGGATGCGACCGCCGGGACGCCGTCGGTCGAACAGCTCCTGCGGATTGACCGAGTACCGGGCGTTGAGGCGCTCGGGATCGGCGTCGTAATCGTGAATGCCCAGCAGGTCGGTAGCGGACGCCTCCCAGCCATCGTTGCCGATGACAGGTCGTGTGGAGTCGAAGGTGCGCGTGAGGTGGTACAACGCTTCGACGGCGTTTCGGTGCGCCTGCGTCGAAGTCAGGTTCGGCACGCCCCAGGATTCGTTGAATGGCACCCAGACGATGATGCAGGGGTGGCTGTAATCGCGTTCGATCACTTCGCTCCACTCTCGCACGAGGCGGTTGATCGCCTGCGGCGTGAATCGGTACGTGGACGGCATCTCTTCCCAGACCATCAGCCCCAGGCGATCGGCCCAGTACAGATACCGCGGGTCCTCCACCTTCTGGTGCTTGCGCACGCCATTGAAGCCCATCGCCTTGGCCAGTTCCACATCCCTGCGTAAGGCATCATCGTTCGGCGCCGCCAGCATGGTGTCCGGCCAGTAGCCCTGGTCGAGCACCATCTTCAGGTGGTAGGGGCGGCCGTTCAGCATGAAGCGGTCGCGGTTGATGGCAACCGAGCGCAAGGCGGTGTAGGACTTCACCTTGTCGAGCACCTTGTCCTTCTGCCGCAGCGTAATGTCCACGTCCAGCAGGCGCGGGTGCTCGGGACTCCACAGCAATTCATTGCGCGAGTCGTCGATGCCCGGGTCGGAGAGCGAAATTTTTCGGCTCGCCTCGCCGCCGATCACCTTGTAGTAGTCGTCGGCAAGCATCTTGTTGCCGTGTCGGATCTTCACTTCGACGAACAGGTCTTCTTCCGAATCGTCGCCAGCGATATACGTGTCGCAGCCGATTTCGAAGCCTTCGAAATGCGGCGTCCAGCGCAGCTTCTGGAGATAGGTGCGCGGCACGCGCTCTATCCATACCTGCTGCCAGATGCCGGTGGTGCGCGGATACCAGATGGAATGCGGCTCCAACTGCCAGTCCTGCTTGCCGCGGGGCTTGGCGAGGTCGTGCGGGTCGTCTTCCACATAGACGGTGACTGTGTGCCGGCTGCCGTCCTTGAGGTAATCGGTAACGTCGGCGGAGAACGAGCTGTGCCCGCCTTCGTGGTCAGCCACCCGATGCCCGTTCACCCACACCCGCGCCCGGTAGTCGACCGCGCCGAAATGGATCAGCACCCTCTGCCCTTCGGCCGCGATATCGAACTCGCGCTGGTACCAGCATGCCCGGTGGAAGCCTCGGTCTCCGATCCCGCTTGCCTTCGACTCGGGGGGATAGGGCACCGTGATCTCGTGCGACCACTGGATGGGGTCGCTCGGCCGCCGATATTTCTTCGTGTCATCGAAGGTGAATTTCCACTGGCCATTCAGGGACTGCCAGTGCTCGCGTACCAGTTGCGGGCGCGGGTATGCGTTCTCAGCCATGCCGGTTCCTCTCTGCGGACAATACCCGGGTTGGAGTATTTCAAGGCATTGCTGTTCCCGCTACGGAAAGAAGAATTGCGCACTCGCCAATCATGCCGCCGCCCGTCCCGCCGGTTCGTCGCGCCAGGCAATCGTGTTTTCCCTGACGTAACGTTCCACGGCGCTGGTGAAACTCGGCAGAATCAACCCGCGCTCGCTGCTCAGTGCCGTCATGCCGCGTCCGCCGCCATGCGTCTTGATGATCGCGGAACTGTCCATGCCTGCTTCGCGCGCGACCCGCTCGGCAAACTCATGCCATGACGCCACGCCCTGGTTGGCCAGGTGCCAGATGCCGTTCACGCGGTCGATCAGCAGGTCGAGCGCCGCATGCGCCAGGTCGGGTACATAGGTCGGCGACACCACCACGTCGGCATTCGCTTCGACGGGCCGGCCGGCAGAGAGCTCGCGCAAGACCATGTGCACGAAGTTGTACCGGTCCCATGGGCCGAAAAACGCGCTTGTGCGGACCACCAGCGCATCGGGAAAGACTTGCATCACGCGCCGCTCCGCCTCCGCCTTGCTCGAGCCGTAGACGCACAGCGGGGAAACGCGGTCGCTTTCGACATACGCGCGCCCCAGACTGCCGTCGAAGACCAGGTCGGATGAAAACGTCACGAACGGAATGCCGAGCTTTGCGCATGCCCGCGCGAGCACTTCGGCGCCGGCCGCATTCTCGCGGAAGCAGCGTTCCGATTCGCGCGCCGCATCCGCTACCCGTACATAACCGGCAGCGTTGATCACGGCCCAGGGACGCCTGCTGCCAAGCGCCCTTTCCACCGATGCCTCGTCGGCGATATCCATGTCGGCGCGGCTCAGCAATTCGTGTGCGAGGCTGCGATGTTCACAGACCCGGGACAGTGCGCGGCCGAGCGTGCCGGTACCGCCGGTGATGATGAGTTTGCGTTGGGTTGATTTCATGATCTCGGGTGCGGATGCTACCTTGGACGGCGTGGAGAAGAACCGGTCCTTGCGCTGCCACCATCCGCTGCCGTCAAGCACGGGATGGTCAAAGCGACCTGTGGCGGCAAGGGAAGCCACGGCAGTGGCGAGTGCCGTCGGCCGGACCGTCTGTCCGCGCACGTCGAACACGCCGCTTTCATAGAACCCGATGTCCTGCACCAGGAGCGAATTCCAGTCCACGCATCCGAACATCGACCATACGGTGACAGCACGAACGTCGGCGCCTTCGCTGCGCAGCGTGTGCGCCGCTTGCCACATCTCCTGCAGCCAGCGCAACTGGTCGTCGCGCGAGCCGCCAAGATGCGCCTCGGTGATGGCGATCGGCAGCTTGTAGCGATCCCACACCTCGCGCAGGCGTGCAGCCGGCCCTGTCAGGCCGTCGGCATGGAATGCGCGTGTGGCGTGGACATCCACGTACGGCACACCCTCCGCGTCGAACGCAGGTGGATAGTCGCGTTTGCGCCGATCGAGGAAGCGCTCGCTGGTGACGTAGTGGTTGATGCCGATGATATCCGGAGCGCATGGCTCTTCGATGAAACTTGCCATGTCGCGCTCGGTCATTCCGGCCTTCAGGAATTCCTCGTACCATGCATGCGTCGGATCGATGCGCCCGCATAACAGGTCGAAACACAGCCATCGCCGCTCATTCTCATAGTCGGCTTGCTCCTGCAAGTCGGGCAGCGAAAATGTCTTCCCCATGTCCTCCGTCTGGACCAGCCGGGCACCGGGCACGACGCGGCGGATGGCTTGCATCGACAACGCCACGCCTCGACATTCGTTGAACAGCGCGCGCAGCATCGTCGTCACATCGCGTCCATGCGGATACCAGTGCCCATACAGACCGCTGAAGCGCGCCGTGGTCAAGGGCTCATTGACCGGCGTGTACATCGTGATCGACGGATACCGGCGGGCGACGCGTTCCGCATGGCACGCAAGCATGGCCGGAAAATTCGGATCCAGCAGGTTCGTGTATGAAGGCCCGCTTCCGTGGTGCACGAGTCCGGCGATGGGCGCTATTCCCAGTTCCCGCAGGCGATGCAAGCGCATGTCATGCCAGCGCCAGTCGGTCTGTTCGGGATGCTCGGGTGACACGGCTTCCCACAGAACGGGGTAACGCAGCGTCCTGATGCCCAGTGCGGCAATCGCCTCGAGGTCCCCTTCCCTGTCCTTGTGTCCGGTTTCCGCGGACTGGTCGCGAAAGCAGTCGCCAATACGGGCGATGGTGCATTCAATCCCGCCCCAGAGTTCGAGGGGCGGCATGGCGGATAATCGTTCTGAAGGTTCTGGGCGGGAAGAATTCATGCGTGGTCGGTATCAAAAGGGGGATCGGGAGGAACTCGCCCGCACACCCCACCGACTGCCTGCACGAATCCTTTGCGCAGTCAGGGACGCCGCGTGCGCCGGCCAGATCCTGTCAATGAGGGATGAACAAGGAGTGCTTCAACCTGTTCGTATCGTTGATTCTTGGGATTGGCTTGTTGGTTGAACGTACCGTGCAGACCCTGCGGGTGAGGGATTGTTCCCTTGATAAGCACCCGCTACTGACCCGCGTCATGAAACGGGCTCGCGCCAGTATCCTGACTCGCGCAACCGCATTTGCAGGTGGAATTGAAGACGGTCCACCTCGGGCATGAGAAAGGCGTTCTCGCGGCCGGATGCATTCTTGCGTTCAACCAGGCGCTCGAATTCATCAAGCAGCGCCTTGCGCTGATCATCCGGCAGGTCTTTCTTGCGCAATTCCTCCCGGATTCGCGCAATGCGTTCATCATCCCGGCGCATCCGGCTGTTGTTCTCGTAGATCCGGGAACGCCGCTGTGCGAGGTCGCTTTCCAGCAGATGAATCTCCTGCCCCCGGCGGTACTGATCCATGAATGCAGGCTTCATGCTTTCGGGGCAATCGGCTGCATTGGGGAAGCTCCCTCCCCGTCCGACGGCGAATCCGTTTTCTGGCCGACAATAGTTGACCAGTCCCTGCTCCCTGCCGCGCAGGTAACCGTCGAGGTCGGGCCTGACGCCGGTTTCGGCGCAAGCCTTTGCATGGTCATTGATGCGTGCCGCGGAAGCACCGTTGGCGCCATCGGAAAAACCGATCTGCCTCCAGTCGGCATTTCTGCACTGTTCGGGAGAGAGGGTGGCGCACCCTGCCATCAACAATGCCGGCAGCAACGACAGGAAGCGACGCATTTTCGTGAAGGGATGTCAGCGGGGCATGACCGACACACGTACGCGCATGCGTTCGCCCGGGTCGTAGGGCATTACGGTCGTATAAGTGCGCCCATGATATTCGTACGTGACTGCGTATCCGCTGGTCCGGCTTTGCCAGTTGTCCACGGTACGGCACTGGCGCACCGGCTGGTGCTCGGTAATCACGGCGCCGTCGTTGTTTTCCAGCCGGTCGCCGACAATGGCGCCGGCGATGGCACCCGCTGCGGTCGCCGCCGTGCGGCCGCTGCCCCCGCCTACCTGATTGCCGATGATGCCGCCCGCCAATCCGCCAATGATCGAACCTCCCATGCCGCGCTGCTGCTGGCGCTGCACCGGGACATACTCGGTCCGGCAGTCCTGCTGGGGATAATTGACCTGTTCAACCTGCGGGGTGACGCTGACGACCCGCGCGAAGTCTTCGTAATCCGCTGCAAAGGCAGTGGACAGTGTGCCGACACATACGAGGGAAACCAGCATCCCCGCTCGCGTCTTGTTCATGATTAGCCTCCCGATATCAACCATCAGGGTTAACGCGGAAAGGCGGAAAATGCGATACAGGAACTTTGTAACGATATGTATCTGCGCAATAGCTGCTACACCGCTGTATCGCGAGGCGCGTCGGCGTTGCGAGTCAATTGAACAAGCAGCGCACCTTTCACCATCGACAGTGCAAGATTGCTTCCCATGCGGAAGCCTTGCATCGCGGCGGCGTCCATCAACGCCAGCACGTCCTCATGCGTCAGATTGTGAAAGTCATCGCGCCCGTAGAGGGCTTCGCGGTTCATTGCATTGATATCGTTGATTATCTCTTCGGGGGTCATTTTCCTGCTCCTGGCCCCGCCCGTGCCGGGGGGCGTGCGATTGGACAGCTTCCCCGTAAAAATATCTTCAGATTTTGGCCCCCATCCTGAGATAACCGAGATGAGGGAGCCGCTCCGATTGTCATGGCTCAAGCTTCTTGAGCCGCGGCTTCGGTCACGCTCCTTACCTGGAGGGATTGTTGAACGCTTCTTCTTCGACGCGGTAATCGTCCGCGCAGGTCTTGCTGCAAAAGCGGCGAACATTGTCGAGCGGCTGATTGCAATACCAGCAGGCACCCTTGGGCTTCAGGTCGGCGAGGCTTACAGACTGCGCGGCCTTGGCTTGCCGGGCAGGCTCAGTACGATCGTCAATCTGGTCTGCATCACTCATGATTCAGCCGCCATCAAAAAGTACTGGAGTGCGCCCGATGGACATCAGGCGCCGCACGACGGGCTGGCCAGGAGTGCCTGCTCGATTGCAGCGCGAGGACTGCAATGCGAGCAGTATAGTCCGAAGCCCGCGTACGTTGAAAAGTATGGCAAAAAATTTGACGGCGTGCATCGGATTGAGCCGCCGGCAAAAAAAAGCCCACCGGCCTTGCGGCGGCGGGCAACTCTCTCAACCTTGGAAGGAACACCAGCGCGAACAGCTTCGCGCCTCTCGTATTTGATCATCCCGTCCTGGTAACGAGCTTGCGATCAGACAGGTGTTTGACGCTCATTTCATCGTCATGAAAAAGCGAGCAAGCGACAGGTGAACGCTTACCCACAGCGCAAACGCCGAACAGTGCGAACCAGAGGGGCTCACCAGAGTTTCCATAGTGAACTTTTCTCGCGCGTGCTGCGTCAAAGAAGGCCATCAAGCAATACCCACAACACAGTGACGCCCGGGAGGTAGTGTGTCAGCAGTTCCAGATTCAGAAAATGCAGTTTCCAGCGTCAGCGCCGTCATATCGGGCGCCATCGAGATACGCGAGGGAGACTGGAAGGCATATCTCCAGTGCATCGCACGCTGCAAGGACGACAAGAGCGTTCTCGATCGTTACGGGAGCGTAGCCGAATACAAACGCGCGTGCGCCCTGGCCTATCTCGGCAAGCGTGCCCAGCTCCATGGCGGCGTCTGCAGCACCCGCCATCCGCACATCATGACGGTCCAGTTCATCAATGACCTTGAGACCAGCAACCGGACCATCCGGTACAGCCGCTATCCCTGGCTGCGCGCATTGATGAACCTGCTGGCCGAGATCGAACAGATCCAGGACCAGATCTCGAGCACCAACGTCATTACGCTGGTCCCCGCCAGCAAATAGCCTCGCGCAACCGTCCCCCCCCCCTAAAAAAAACGCCTGCGCAGGACGCAGGCGGGCAAGATGATGGACGATGCACCAGCTCAGGTACCTGACGCCTTGATCTCGTGCTCCACGTTGGCGCTTTCATCTCCCACTTTGCTTTCCCACGCAGAGACAAAGTACCCCTTCTGGGCCGCATTCGGTTCCTCGAACCAGACCACCATCAATGTCCCCTTGTGGTCGTGCAGGTGCGAAAGCTTGCCGAGGAATTCCTTGTCTCCCGCAACGTCGGCAAGGGCAACCGCATAGCCGTACACACGGTTCAACCGTTCGATGCGGTCAGGCTCCGTCCCGCTGTTGGTGGCACTGATTTTCGGATGGTCCAGGTACATCGCGTTAGTCTCCTTGGTTGCGTTGCATCCCTGCATTGTATTGTTTCCCGCGCGGCTGCGCACCTTCGAAATGAAGGAACAATCCCTTCCCGCCCCTGCCGAATCATCATGATTCTCCAAGTCGAAAGCCGCCCGGGGATGCATGGCGGCCGTGAACCCGTCGCCTTCCACCTCGGTGGACGGCGGGTCGGCGTACTGCAGGTGATCGATCGATGGCTGTCCGAAGATTGCAGTTATTTCAAGGTCGAGGCCGACGATTCGTCCACCTGCATCCTTCGTCATTTTCATGCGAAGCACGAATGGGAATTGACCTTGTACCAGTCATCGCACATGCAGAGCGATGACCACTCTCGAAATTGACAACTCTCAACACCTTGCCGAGTTGACTCATTACCATCGAGAACACAAGGGCAGTCCTTTCACTTCAGTCCAACAACGGAGACATCGCATGATCAGAGCCGCAGCAGAACCGCGCGTTGCAGAAGAAGGCGTGACCTTCACTGTTGAAGTCGGCTTCGCCGACCGCGAGTGCCTGGTTTCCAAGAACGCACTTGCGCATTTGCGCCGCATGAAAGGCGGTCAGATGGATTTCATGGAGACGTATCGCGCATTCGAAGACCAGATCCACAGCGTCGCACGCCGCCTGGTCGTCGCCGGCGTGAGCGGATCGCCATTGGTGCTCGGCGCGGCCTACTTCGTGTGAGATCGCGTCGCGCATTGCGCATGCAGGAGCAAGGTGCAGCGCATTGATTTGATTTGCGTCGCGTACATGAGTCCACTTGAATCAAACGCAAGTACACACTATCGCGGCTGACGGCAGAGAAATAAGCATCTCTGACAATTATCAAAAATGCATCCGCACGATTGGTCAGAATAAGATCCAGATCGAACCAGAAACGGGGAAAAGCCAGATGAACGAAACCAAAGAGTCAAACGCCCAAGAGCAGTATCAATACGACCCCAACAACCTGCTGGAGTCGCTGATTGAAAAGCTGAACTTGAAAAACGATGCTGCTCTCTCGCGTGCGCTTGAAGTCGCTCCGCCGCTGATCAGCAAGATCCGCCATCGCCGCCTTCCAGTTGGCGCATCCCTTCTGATCCGCATGCACGAAGTGTCGCAGCTGAGCATCCGCGACCTGCGCCACCTGATGGGCGATCGTCGTACCAAGTTCCGGATCAGCGACAAGCAGTTCAAGCCCAAGACCGGCGCGTCGAACTCGTCCAATTCGGCCGCCTGACCCGCAACACAGGCAGCCTGAGTTCGCTGTCGTCCGCGCACAAGGATGCGGACGGCAGGGTCGATCCTGCAGATCGGCGCAGCCACGGCCCCGCTGGTGTCGCTGCGCCCTTGCTCCTGATATCGTGATGCCGGACAAGAACCGGCCGCATATGCCCAGGCTGCGCGCCTGCGCGCGCATGACATTGCTCAAGTTTGCAGGTCGTGCACGGCGTACCATCACCACATCCACTGGAGCGAGAGATGTCGATATACGATGAGCACCAGGTGCCGCCGGAACCTGTTCCCGCTGACGATCCCATACCGGAGAAGCTCCCCTCGCCCGGTGATGATCCGGTACCCGACCACAACCCCGTTGCGAAGCCTGTCCGGCGCACGCCTATCGAACGCGCATGCGAATAAAGCCGCGGCGGGAGTACGACGCGGCCTCCCCACATTCCTTCTGAACATCGCTCCTACTGGACTTGTGGAGCTATCCCGATATCGCCCCATCGCATGACCGAGCGCATGCCCGACTGGCTCGAGACGCTGTCCTACGCAGTCATGCCATGGGCCTTCCTGTTGAACCGCATTCCCTGGGTAGGCATCCTCATCCAGCTGCTCGTGGCGCTGTTCGCCGTGATGCTCTTCCATCAGATAGGCACCAGTTTCCTCGCGCGGATCACCGCTCCACTGCCGTTCTCCGGGAAGCTGGTGCAGTACGGGCATCGCGCGGGCGGCGTGGTGACCTTCTTTCTCGCCACGCAGGTCATCCTGCGCAATGCGGCGACGTCATTGCCAGGCATCGAACTCGCCCGCCATGTGAACACGCTGCTCCTGATCTCGGCCTTGACGTGGCTCGGTGTGCGATGCGTGAAGGCGGTGGCGATGACGATCGTGGAGATGAATCCCGCGGATGCACCGGACAATCTCCAGGCGCGACGCATCCAGACGCAGACCAAGGTCCTGGCGCGCAGCATGATCGTGCTGATCGTCCTGGTCGGCGGCGGGTCGGCACTGATGACCTTGCCCGGGCTGCGCCAGCTCGGCACCAGTCTGCTGGCGTCGGCAGGCGTCGCCGGCCTGGTCGTCGGCCTCGCCGCCAAGCCGGTGCTCGGCAACCTGCTGGCGGGCATGCAGATCGCCGTCACGCAACCCATTCGGCTGCAGGACGTCGTAATCGTTCAGAATGAATGGGGGCATGTCGAGGAGATCACGGGCACCTATGTCGTGGTGCGGCTCTGGGACCAGAGACGCATGGTGATTCCCCTGCAGTGGTTTATCGAGAACCCGTTCCAGAACTGGACCAGGACGAGTTCGGAGATTCTGGGGACGGTCAGCATCTGGGTGGATTACAGCATGCCTGTCCCGCGGTTGCGCGAGGAGGCAGAACGCATCTGTCGCGCGGCGCCCGAATGGGACGGGCGGCTCTGCGTGACGCAGGTAGTCGATACGAACGAGCGCGCGATGCATGTCCGCGTGCTGGTCAGCGCAGGCGATGCCGGCCAGGCGTGGGACCTGCGCTGCCGCATGCGTGAAGGGCTGATCGACTTCATCCAGCGCGATTTTCCCGGGCACCTGCCTCGCATGCGAGCGGACGTGCAACCGAATCCACCGGAGCGGCAGTAGGCGCGGCGATGGCCGCCGTATCGCCGCGACCCACGCGTTGGTTGACAACGCTCAAGTCGGGCTGCTTGCCCGGCTGTTACATTGCTCGCTCGATAAGGGAGGTGAACGCAATGCAGAACTACAACGACAGCCTGAAAGCGGCAGCGACATTCAACGCCTACGTCGTCAATGCCGCGCTGGAATACTGGCGCGCCATGGCTTACCCGGCGCTGTATTACGCAAAGTATCTTTAACGGACGCCCTGGTTTCCGGCGTATCCCTGCAGCCAGTGCGCCATGTCGCGCACTTCGGCGAAGCGCTCGGAAATGGCACTGCGCGCGGGCTGCGCACCTTGACGGGTCACCTTGACCGACGGTGGGGCAACCTCGAACGCCGCCTGTAGCACAATGCGAACCAGTTCCTGGTATTCCTGCCGCTCCTCCCTGCATGCATTGCGGGGAAGCAGCCCGGCCTCGACGGCCTTTCTCAGCGCCGCATCAAGCATTTCTTCAGTAACCAGTGTGTTCATACCGACCTCCGTGAAGGGACGCACGTTGATTCCGCTGAGGCACAGTGTGAACGCGCTTTATGACGCGCCAATGAACAACATACGTTCCTGCACATCGCGCCCCGTCACACTGACTTTACATATTTCGACAAATCCGCCCCGTGTCCTAAGGGGATATGCCATGTTTTCATGGAGCAAAAGGCATGCCGCGCCAAAACCGGGCTTCGTTGGTCAAAAAGCGGCAGTTCTCCCATATATATGGCTAGGCTGACAAGTGTCGGCGATGTTTAAATGCGGCTTTGAAAACCGAATCAATGCCCGACGACTTCAACGCCATGTGGAGAAAAAAGAACACGCTGACGGTTTACTGTTCCGAATGCCAGGCGCGCATGGCTGCACAAGCCGAGGCCTGTGCTGAATGCGGTTATCCCGTCACTGCCTATGCCGCCGAAGTCGGCAAGCATGACGACACCGGTAACGCAGACCTTGAATACAAACTGGTTCAGCTGCTCGGCGCCGTCGTGTTCGGCGCCGGCGTCTTTGCGGCCTTTGCGGAGTCACCGATTGCCGCAACCGTTGCCCTCACCATCGGCGGCGCAACTTATCTCAGCGGCCTGATGGGCGCCTGGTGGAACAGCGGGGATTAGAGCGCCGTTTCCACACCGGCTTCGCGCGCGTCATCGCGTGCCCGCGCTATCTCCCTCAACGCCTCCGCAAGCATTTCGAGCTGCACTTGCCCCGATACCATCATGGTAGGAAGCCCACAGGCGCGGACGGCCTGTTCAAGTTTGCGCAATGCGGCGAGTTCGCCCGGATGTAGTTGCGTTGACATGCTTTTATTTCCGTTGAAAAAGACCCGAACCCCCTAGACCATTTCCCGGGTTCTTTGTTCCGGAGCGGCAAGCAGCATTCCGGTTTTCATTCCCCTGATCGCCCGCAAATGGACACCTCGATGACGCCGCTAGGATAAGGAAAAAGGAAAGCCAATGCAGATCGAGACCATCGGAAAATATCAGCTTCATCTCATTGCGCACGAACTACCCGGCAAGGGTGAGTGGGATCCCTTCATCACCATCCTTCGCTTCGACGACGAACAGCAGGATTTCCGGTGCGTCCTCGAAAAGCGGCGTGCCGCCGACCACACGTATACGAGCTACGAGGATGCGATCGACGCCGCACGCCGCGCAGGCACCTCGCTCATCCAGGCCGGCAAGCTCTGACGCTGGCGACGTAGCGCCAGTTGTCGCGCAGGCACGATTTCGTTGACCTGGAATAATGTCGTTTCTTACCCACGTTGGCATAATGGTCATGTGTACTGCGCATGCCAGTCCCTCCGGTCATTTCCGAATCCCGATCGCCCTGCATGCTAACTGACATCCGGAGCCGAGCCTTCGGATGCGTTTCATTTGAAGGAAGGGCTTATGAAAGACTGGCCACGCGGGGGCAGAAGAGTCGTGCTGCTTCTCGGCCTTGCGCCTTTCCTGCACGGATGCATGACGCTCCCATCCAATGAGGGACTACCACGCCAGTGGGGCGAAGCGAGTGCGCGCCTGAAGCGCGAGTCCACCTTGCGCGCTGCATGGCGCGGGCGTCCCTATCAATCTCTCCTCGACGCCTTCGGGACGCCCCGCATGGTCATGTCAGTCCCCGGATACCGCATCGTCCGCACCGACGTAATTGTCTACGGCGCAACCGACAAGGTAACCAATTGCATCGACGCCTTTACCGTCATTCGTCCGGGCACCGAGGATGAAGTGATGGTCAGCGACTATTTTTGCCGCTGATACAGCGATTCCGGCCAACAGCTTCCATTCTTGATAAAGTGCAATGAGATACGCTGCCAAGCGTCTACCATGGCACGAAGTTCGGCTGCGTGAACGTCACGCGCCTCTCCGACTCTATCAATAAAAACCTCTATAGAGCTGCCGCCATGGCACGGATCCACACGCATTACGACAACCTGAAAGTCGCCCGCGATGCTCCGCCCGAAGTGATCCGTGCCGCCTACAAGACACTGTCGCAGAAATATCACCCTGACCGCCACGGCAACAGTGCCGAAGCGATCCGCATCATCCAGATCATCAACAGCGCCTATGCGGTCCTATCCGATCCAGCCAAGCGCCGCGAGCACGACGAGTGGATCCTTCGTAACGAAGCGTCGGCACGCCGCATCGGCGAACCCGAGTTCAGGGAATGCAGCGTCGCTCAGCCCCCGATACGCGCGCGGTCCTCACGCCGGTCCCATCGCCGGCACTCCCTCGCCTACTACTACCTGCGCTACGAAATGTCACTCCAGCGGGCCGCCCACAGGCTGCGCATGATGCTGGACCGGTACTCGCGCAAGCTCTTCAGGAAGACCTGAGCGTTCGTTTGAGCAGGGACATCCCTAGCAGGCGTGCCGGATGACAAGACGCAATTCCCGGCCCCTCCCCCGATGGTGTAATGAGGAAAAACAACACCACATCCAGGAGACCCCATGCTCTACGCGCTGATTTCGCTCGCAGGACTCATTACGGCCGGACTCGTTGCCGGTGCCTGCATCAACGTCCTTCTGCAGCTCGAGGACATCGACAACGCACGCTGAGCCGCCCCTTCCTCCTCTGTTTCGTGGCTACAATAGTGAACGCGTGTCATCTCGGCGTGACTAAGCAGGAGGAGGTACCGACGAATGGAATGCAACGATCGGTCACAATGGCAAAGGCTGGGCCTCAAGCTGCAATACATCTGGCGCCTGGCGATTCCTTTCTGGCGCTTTCGAGATGCGGGAAAAGGCACGCTGGAACAACGCATTGCGAACTACCGGCATAACCGCTCGCAGCGCAACATCCTTCCCTTTTACGTCTGGAAGTGGATCGGCATCGCGATCTGCACGTTCCAGATCATGCGCGTGCTCTCCGGCCTCATGGCTACCACCGCGGTTGAAAGTACGAACCACCTCTATGCGACGATCTTCTGTGTAAGCGCCGGCATCGGTTTCGCATTTTCCTGCATCGTGATTGCACTGCTGACAAGCAGCTACGTATTCCTCAGCTGCGTGAAGAAATAGATCGCGGAGTCGATGCGCCACGGCCGCAAAGCGACCGTGGCAATTCCGAGCGGGAGTTTACTGCTTGCGTCCGACGAAGCCGCCGATAATGGCTGCGCCGCTCGCCGCCGACATGCGGAACGCACCGGCGATTTCGGCAGGACCTGCGCTGTCGCCCGTCCCTACGACCGGGCCGAAAAGACGACCACCAAGACCGCCGCTCAGGGCGCCGCTGCTCACCGTTCCAGTCAGGTAGTTGGCAACGTTGGCGCCGGCAGCGCCCAACGTCGTCGTTGCGGTGAAGGTTGCCGGGACAGGCGTACCTGCCGCGTCATTGGTCGCAGTGTTCTGCACCGTGATCACGGCCTGGCGCGTCGCAAAGTTGACGGTGACCGTCGCCGCGCCGCGGAATACCGGCGGCTCCGTCAGCGTGCCGCTGCCATACCAGCCATATGCAATGCCGGAGTACGTTGCCGTTCCGGTAGTGGGTACAGCGGTAGGCGCTGTGACGTCACCAAAGGCAACGATGCCGCGACGGTTCTTGTTGTGCTCGTTGCCGACATTGGCCCATTCCTCGATCAGGACGGTGTCCTGCGATACCCAGGTTCCCAGGTTGGCGTACTGCAGGCCCCAGTTCGAGAAGCTGCGATAGCCCTTCGAGCCAGGGTAGGGAACGCCCACTCCACTACCGCCGGAAATGATCGTCACTGCGCCGTTCGGACCAGGAGTGCCGTTACCCGCGTGGACATCGCCATCCTCATGCAAGCGCGCCGCGCTCACCCAGTCCGGTGTGGGACCACCCGTGCGCCAGTCGCCCGCCCGGTTCTGCAGACCCACCGATTCGACGGTCGGGCATGGGGTGACATCAGCCGGGCAACGCGAAGGATTGCCAGTGCGCGGGAAATAGGCGTTGTTTGCATAATTCGCCTGTGTGCCGTTAGTGCCCAGCGTCGCGAAGTTGTAGAAACTCAGGTCGGATGGCTCGGGCAACCCACTGAAGGTAATCGCGCCGGAGGAATTCAGCTGCGTGCGACTCATCGTCGTGCGGAACGTCTCAATGATGGGCGGGCGCTCAGTACGGCCGTCCCACGACAGGCCGAGATTACTGAGCAGCAATGCAGCGGTCGTGACGTTACCAGCGGCATCCTTGGCGACGCGCATTTCAGCCACGCCGTTGCCATCCTCGAGTGCGAAACCCGAAGCCGTTGTCTTCGTCGGATTGTTCGCGGCCAAGTCGCTGGTCGACTTGCCATAGACCTGCACGCCCGAACTCGACAGGCCGACCCCGTTGTCCGTGCGAATAATGCCGCCACCACTGCACTGGAATCCTGCACCGTCCGCGCAGCTCATGGTCGTCGCACCTGCGACCGCACCGGGTGTTGTAGTGGGAGTACCGGTTGATGGTGTACCAGTCGACGGTGTGCCAGTCGATGGGGTCCCGGTGGAAGGTGTGCCTGTCGATGGCGTTCCGCCGGTCGACGTATCCGGTTGCGCTGCAGGCGAACCGCCACCGCCGCCACCGCAAGCCGTCAGTACTGCGGCTGCGATTAGCGCTGCGCACAGCGGCTTGATGCTGAATTTTTCTCGTTCCACATCGCACTCCCTCCGGTGCACTCCGGAGGCCATCCGCCCCGCTCCCTTCCTGTCTTTATCGATGAGCTTTTCCATCCCGAACCTTTCATATGTGTCGCATTGACGTTTCCCCGGATGAGATTCGAGGACCCGTGTGTTTTCTCTCTGCCGGCTGGAACCTGATCGGTTCGCCGCCGTTCAAATGCATAGATACGCATACCGGAAAGGTGGCGCGTGACCCGCCGCTTTCCCGGCTGAAGCTCATCATCTATTGCTTCGAAAAATCGCTTCTTGAGAACTATTAAGGCGTGTGCATTTCCGCTCCGCCTGAAACACACTGTTACGCAGTGTCGCAAGAGCGCACTTTTGGTGCCGCACGGAACGACCTGCATTGGCATGGCTAAGACGATTTCACGAGCGAAGAGAAATGGACGTGACACTTGGAAAGTGTGTGTCGAATAGCCGACGCCAACAGAAGAAAAACTCTAAAACCTGATGTCACGCGATACGAGCCGGAGATCGAGACTTATACTGAAATTTGTGCGATGCAGTGAACTGTGAGGCGATCATGGAAAAATCACATTCGCGGCCGTTGACCAAGCGTGTGCCGCCCGTCAGCAAGAACTCGTTCAACCTCAACGTGGTGGTCCGCCAGCGCGGCGCTTCGGCCAAGCGCGAGCCCCCACAGGACAAGTTGAGCCGCGAAGACATCTCGCGATGCATCAACATCTGGGCCAGCATGTACCTGCGTCCGGATGAAACTGCCGAGCCCGGTGAAGAACTATGCTTGCCATCGCATCCCTGGGGCGGGCGCAATCCCTCGATCAAGCGATTCGAATAGGCGATAAAAAACCGGCTCGTGGCCGGCTTGTGAAGGACCCTTGTAGGGCTTGGGGATACCAAATACTACATCATCCGGGAAGCTCAATAAAATAATTTGCGCTCCCGGCAGGTGTCCCTTTCCTCACTCTCGCGGCAATCCTCGCCGCTGTCTTGGTGCGTCCGCAGCGTACCGTTCCCGCAAAGCGATAGAAATGTCCCGGTGAAGCCGCTACTATTCCATGGTTGGCGGAAACAATAACATCGGGGAGTGCAATCAATGAACAGGTTCCTGGCGAAATGCATCGTCATTGCGATGACGATCACCGCATCACCGTCGTTCGCCCAGGGAAACGGAGACAAGACGCTCGACTCCCTCTACGAACGCGGCCAACGCGATATGGCGCCGAACTGGCGCGGCCTCGGCAAGACGCAAGAGTCAGCGGTATTCATTCACCAGGACATCAGGAAGGCCGACAACGGCATGCTGTCGGTATGGACGCACCACGAACTGCCTGCGCCAGGTTACATCGACAAGGAGAAGCCTTACCTGTCCACGCGCGACAGGATGCTGGTCGATTGCAAGGGCGGGCGGACAGGCACAACGGACATCGCCTATTACTCCGAGCGATTCGGGTTCGGTGCCGTCGTGGGGACGACACGGAGGAAGGCGGAACTAGCGGACGTGGTGCCCGACTCGATCGAGGAGTTGCTGCTGAAAGTGGTGTGCGCCCCCAAACCAGCGAAGGCGCAGCAGAAGGCAAAGACGGCGACACCGCCGGCGAAGGAATAGCCGCATCCGCTTCCACTATGCGTGTGGAAGCGGCGCACTTGTCAGTCCGTCGTCGAAGGCAATGAAAACCTTACTTGAACGACTTGACGGCGAGGATGATCAGCCCGATCGATGCCGATGCCTTTACCGCCACCGAACGCAGCCTGTCGGCATTCAGAAGCGCAAGACGGCTTCTCTTCAAACGAATCCTGTTGTGCAATGACCTTCCCATGTCCGCTCCTCCAATCCCTGGAAACACCCAGTTACAGAAATTATAGAAAGCGGGTCCTTACAGGAATGTGACAGCAAGCACAATCGGGCTTGCGCCGTCGCAAAAACAACAGCAGGCGGGTGCCTGTCCTAGCCACGAATGCCAAGCGCGGGTACGACCGGCGGCAGTGTGCCTCCCGGACGCGGTGTTTCCGTTTTCGCCTTATTGCCGTCGTCCTGCTTGCGATCACACGCCGCAACCACCGAGACAACAATCAGTACAAGAATGGCAAGGCGCTCTGGGGTGGGACTCGGTGGCATCGTCGACCTTCTTCACTGCGGAGACCGTCCTAGACCGCAATACGTTTCCACAGTTCAATCGCAGGACCAAAACGCCGAAATCCGGCCCATTGCGTGGCCAGATTGACAGCGAGGATTGCCGCAGTGGCAAGCAGCCGTTACCGGGACAGCTCCGGTCCCGTTCCACTGGGCCCAGGTGCCGCCGGATTGCCCGCCCCGACGCCCATCCCCGCGCCGGGAACCGAGATCGGCGATCCCTGCGCATCGTTGGATCCTTGAATGGCGGGCGGAGGTGCACTGATGCGCGCGCCTTCCGGGGTGATCATGCATGCCGCGACCGATGCCGCGACCGCGGCGGATATCACGAGACGGCGCATGATCTCACCAGCCCAGCCCGATGCCCACGCCGCCACCGCTGCGCCCGCCCCAGGAGCCCGCGCCGATACCGATGCGCACCCCTGCGCCCGGGTAGGTCGGATCGTTGTACACGCTGTTGGGATCGTTAGCCGCTGTCGTATCGTGCCCGTTGGGCGAGGAAGCGCAGCCGGCAAGGCAAGCCAGCGCCAGCAGCGCAAGAAGTCGGGTTTTCATGATGCCTCCGGAGACTCGTTCAGGGAAATTAGAGTGCGTCCGGAAGAGACGGTTCGGCGGAGTCAGACGGGCTGGAACAACCAGGCCAGTGCGTCCGCCTTTTCATGGAAGACCTTCACGCCGAATTCATCGGGGTCGAGCAGCGCCATGGCGGTGTCTGCGGAGATCTGGGAAAACTTTGCCGGGCTGTAGACCCAGGCGAAGCGCTGCATGCCCTGTTCCTTCATGCGCGGGAACCATTCCCGTGCCGCCCATTCCGCCGCGCCCATCCACAGTCCGCGCACCTCGCTATTGTCGTTGAGGATGCGGTACGCCTTGTGAGCGACCATCATGTTGAGGAGATGGGCACACCCGTGGGTGCCGGTATTCATGCTCTGGTAACCCTTCCAGCAGGCATGAAGGATATGTGTGTCGGTGTCGAGGAAAATTTCGATGGAGGAGTCGCTGTACAGCTCGAGCATGGTGTCCTGAATGTGCGCATGGCCCCGCGTAAACGGGCCCGTCGATAGTAGCACATGCAGTCAGCGTTGGCAGACGCGAGGCGCCCTCCCTTGCGCGTTCTAACGGCAGAAATAACTCACGACCGTGGAAGTGCCGGCGTGGTTGACGGTGAAGGCGTGCGCACAGCTTGCCGGAAGTTTGGGGTTGTCGCGATACACCACAACAGTCGTGTTGCGCATGTTCGGGTATTCCATGACGTTGGTCGGCTGGCCGTAGGCTTCGAGCAGGTCCTTGTACGGCTTTCCCGCCCACACTTGGTTCAGTTGGCGCTCGCTGCCAGTGCGCTTCGAAGTTGCGCTTTCCGGCTTATTCGTCGACGCACATCCGGCGATTGCCGCGATCGCTGCGCAGCCCACGATTGCCTTGAACAGGGTCACTCCCTTTTTCACTTCCCACTCCTTGACGCCGACTGTTGAAATTGCTCCACCGGTCGGATTGTATGGACTGGCAATGTTGGTCTCAAGACATGGATATGGGATTTCCGTATAGCAATTTCAGCGAACCGCGGATTCCTTGATACAAGATAAGCAGACCGCGCCCGGCACCGTCGCCCGGGTCGGACAAGCTTCCACCTCCACGACAGACATATACTGGTGCGATGATCCGTTTTACCCCAGCGAAGGAGTATCGATGCACGAGGAAACAACCCACCAGCACGTCAGCGCAGTGAGGCCGGACAGGGAAGTCCTGACGCGCCAGCGCCTGCCCTATTTCATCGGGGTATCCGCAGCGACAGTGGGCGCGCGCTGCCTGTCGATGCACCTCGTCGTGATTCCGCCCGGCGCACGTGCCGCGCCCCATGTGCACGAGGGATATGAAACGGCCATCTATGTCCTCGAAGGCAGGGTGGAGACACGCTTCGGCAGGGCACTGGAACAGTCGGTGGTGTCGGAAGCAGGCGACTTCCTCTTCATTCCCCCGGGTATCCCGCACGAGGCAATCAATCTCAGTGAAACCGCGGCGGCGCGCGCCGTGGTGGCCCGCAACGATGCAAATGAACAGGAGCGTGTCATCCCATATCCGGCAGGGGGCAGCAGTACCGGCAATGTGCAGGCCGTGTGAACGATTCTCCCGGCCCGGCGACAAAACAGGTTTGGAGCTTGCACATGGGCCGCACCGCCACCGACGACGTCAATCGCCTCATAGGCGCATTCACTGACCTGCAGGAAACCTGGGAAAAGGATCCCGGGCAATTCGACTGGAAACAGCTCGAAGCGCTGGCGCAAGACGGCGCGCAGGCATACAACGAGGATGCCGGACCATCCTTCCATGCGCTTGCGCTCGATGGCGTCGAGCACACCGCGTTCCACGAGCGTTTTTTCGACTTCCTGCTGAAGGCCGGCTTCGATCCTTTCCGGCTCACCCGTCCAGGCACCGGTGTCGCCCCGATCCCGGTCATCGACCATGCGAGTCTTTCCGAGGCCGCCGACGTCAATCCGTCCTCGGCCCGCATGCGCGCCATATTAATGGAGCTTGCACGCGAACGCTTCAGCGCGGTAGCGGCAGAGCCCCCGGATGGACGTTCAGCGGAGACGATGCAGGCTGTGTCAACGTGTGCGGAATCGATTCCGTCCGACCTGCTCGAACGCATTGCGCCGGAATTGATAAGTCCGCGCCGTCCGTTTGCCGGTGGCCGCTCCGGGGATGCCGTGGAAGGGTACCTGAGCCAGGCGGAAGTGATCGTGGAAAGCGGGCGCGCTCCCTACGGTTGATGGCAATGAAGCCTCGGCGAGTTCGTTCGCCAATGGCAATGCCAGCTTTCAGGAAACGAAACACCGGCCGGAATGCCGCCGGGAGGACGATCAATTCGTGCCTCGCTTTTCAGCGACAGCGATCTACACTGAAAAGGGATTGGTGCCGGAACCGAGGCGTCGGTATTCATTGCGCGACGACACTGGACATTTTTGCGGCGCGCTAATACAATCTCGCCTCTCTTCCCCGATAGCTCAGTCGGTAGAGCGACGGACTGTTAATCCGCAGGTCCCTGGTTCGAGTCCAGGTCGGGGAGCCAGGATCAAAAGGGCTGCAGCAATGCAGCCCTTTTTCTTTTGCGCATCATCGCAGCAGTCGGTCGAAATACTCCTGGATCACCGTGCGAAGCGTTGACATTTACAGCAACTGTGAAAACGCCTCCGGAGCAACCGGCCTCCCGAAAAAGTAACCCTGGGCCGACGTGCAGCCGATGGACATCAGGTAGTTCGCCTGCTCGGCAGTTTCGACGCCTTCCGCCACCACCTTCAGATGCAGTCCCTGCGCCATTCCCATGATTGCGCTGGTGATGGCCATGTCGTTCTGGTCCTGGCCGATGCCGCTGACAAACGAGCGGTCGATCTTGAGCGCATGGATGGGGAAACGCTTCAGGTAGGACAGGCTGGAATAGCCGATGCCAAAATCGTCCACCGAGAGCTGGACACCCATCTCGCTCAAGCGCGTGAGGGTTTGCATGTTGTCGTCGCTCGGTTGCATCAGCATTGTTTCAGTAATTTCGAGATCCAGCGCGCATGGCGGCAGGCCGTAGTCCACCAGAACCTGTTCGACGAGGGCAGGAAAATCCGGCTGGAAGATCTGCCGCGCCGACAGGTTCACCGACACGCACATATCCTTCCGTCGGCCCGCGCGCCACTTCGCTAGCTGTGCGCATGCCTCGCGCAGTACCCATTCACCGATCTGCACGATCAGTCCGCTCTCCTCGGCAATGGAAATGAACTGCTCCGGCGGGACCATCCCCCGCTCCGCATGGTGCCAGCGCACCAATGCCTCGGCGCAGAAGATGCGGCTGCTCTCCATATCCACCTGCGGCTGGAAATGCAGCATCAGCTCGCCGCGCGTGACGGCAGCGCGCAATTGGTTCTCCGTGGCCAACCTGTACTGGATGGACGCATTCAGCTCCTCCGTGAAGAACTGGTAGTTGCCACGCCCCTTCGACTTCGCGTGGTACATCGCGGTGTCAGCGGCACGCATCAGCGCCTGCGCATCCTCACCGTCCGCCGGGTACAGGCTGATGCCGATGCTGGCGCCCGCGTGCAGGACATGTCCCTCCAGCTCGAACGGCGCATCCAGCGCAGCGAGTCCCTTCGCAGCGACCAGCGCCGATTCCTGCGAATGACGAAGCGAAGAAAGCAAGATCACGAACTCGTCGCCGCCCAGGCGCACCAGCATGTCATTCTTGCGCAGGCATGCCTGCAGCCGCCGTGCCGCGCCCTGCAGCAACAGGTCGCCAATATGATGGCCGAGCGAGTCATTGATGCGCTTGAAGTGGTCGAGGTCGATGAACAGCAGTCGGACGAGGCACTGGTGACGGCTCGCATGCGCGATCGCATGGACAAGTGCGTCGTGCAGCAGTGTGCGGTTAGGCAGGCCGGTCAGCGTGTCATGGTGGGCCAGGTGGCGGATACGATCTTCGGCATCCTGGCGCTCGATGGCGATGCCGGCGATATGGGACGCCAGTTCGGCAACCCGCAGATCTTCCGGACGCGGTGCGCACGGTTCCACGTAATACATCGCGAACGAGCCGAGGACGCGCCCCGACGAGGACCGTATGGGCGTCGACCAGCAGGCCCGCAGCTTGTGCTGGGTCGCGAGCTCCCGATAATTCGTCCACAAGGGATCAATGAGGATATCGGAGACGATGACAGACTTGTCGGTGTACATCGCCGTCCCGCACGAACCCGCGCTTGGCCCGATCGGCTGTCCATCCACCGCCCGGACATATTCGATAGGCAGGTTCGGCGCCGCCCCGTGGCGTACATGAACGCCATCCTTGTCCAGCAGCAGGACCGACCCCAGCATGCCCGGCGTCTGCGACTCGATCAGGAGAATGAGCTTTTCCAGCACCTCATCCTGTGGGGCGCCGAGCGCGATCATTTCCAGCAGCCGGTTCTGGCCGGTGCAGATCAGCTGCATCTTCTTCTGTTCGGTAATGTTGAGCACGATGGCGGCGAACAAAGTCTTGCCGAAATGCCGGAACTTTCCCAGCGAAATCTCCAGCAGCATGTCCCGCCCTTCGGGATGGGATGCAGTGACTTCGATGCGCTGCCAGTTCCCCGCCGCACTGCCGCGGCTGAGGGCTTCGCTGAGCGCGTCCGCATCTTTCGCGCAGCGCCCGGGAATCATCCTGATTAGGTTCCGCCTCATCAATTCGTTCGCGCGAACGCCAAAGACCTGGCCTGCCGAGGAATTGGCGTAGGTAATCTCCCCATGCTTGTCGAGGATCAGGATCGCATCCGCCGCCGCTTCGGCCTCCCTTCGGTAAATCTCTTCGTTGTCCGGCAACGCGCCAAGCTGCCGTTGCGGCTGCATGTCGAAGAAAAATGCGAACCCGCTTTCCTGTGATCCGGAGAAAAAGGCGCCGCTTACCATGACGTTCGACCGAACACCCTCCTTGCCGGCTATGACTGTCTCGAAGGGCAGGACGCTCCCACCGGTATGCAGTTCGTCCAGCGCAGGGAAATTCACCGGACGCGCGCCCGGCGCACAGAGGTCGGCCAGTGTCACGTCGCCCGCCTGGATTTCCTGCTGGGTGTAGCCTGTCATGCGGCAAAACGTATCGTTCGCCTCGACAATGCTGCCATGGATATTCCAGCAGCACATGCCGACGATATTGGTCTTTGCGACTTGGCGGATCGACTCTTCACCAAATGGCACAGGGGATGTCAAAGCGTACCTCTTATGGGAAGCCTTCACGATTAGACAGTCGAAGGGAACGATGGTTGTTGTGTGCAGGGGCCACCTCCCCTTTCGGGCCTGCATGTTTTCCGCCAAAAAATCCCATGGATATGGCAGGCAAAAAACATTGTCATCGGCTGTAATTGCTGAACGGCAATGATTGAACAGTTTCGCCCCCACTGCTGACGTAACTTAAGGCGTTAAAAGACTCAGCGATTTTTTGAGGAGGACCGCATGCTCCGGACAGACGCTGCGAAAACCGACAGGTTTCTGGAATACCTCGAAAACCGAATCAAAGCAAAGCGCGCCGAGTATGCTCGCCCGGACACGTCAGCCCGGAGCCGGGACATCCTTGAAACCGAGATTGCGGAAGTGCGGGCGATCTGTCGGGCGTACAAGGAACAGTTCCTTGACAATCGCGTCGAGGAACATCAGTAGGCGTCATGAACCCGTTCCGCGATCGCCGTCATCCCCGCCACCGATATATCGCGGGTCGGGCGCCAGATAGACGAATACCGGGCGGTTAAGCACGCCGGGAGGCGCGACACGGCTGAGATCGAAATGGCTGACACCGGTGCCCACATTGAAGGCCCAGGCAAAGGACTTGCCGCCGACGACAAACTTCACGATCTCGCCGCCCGTCACGTTGACCCATTTCGTGTCAGGGCGGATTTCGATGGTTTGGGTTGCCGCTGTGTCTGGTGCGGGATCGCCGAGAAAGCTGACGGCTGGCTCTTTGCTGAAGTGCGTGCACGCGGACAGGGCCACAATGGCGCAGAAAGGAATTCGGATTGGATTCATGGGCGCCCCGCTGTGAGGATTCCAAAAATTGGACACCTGCGGTACTGCGCCGTTCGCGAATCAGATGCCGGAACGTTGGCGTAGAACCGTGCCGCATCTTCACCGGGATACACTTTAATAGTACAGACAAAGAAAAAACCCGCATCAGCTGACAGCTCGATGCGGGTTTTCTTTACAACTTGGCGGAGAGGGGGTCAATCGAACTGGCATTTCCTCGGACTTTACCGGACACCGGGCACGTTTGTAACTCATTGATTGTTATGCTATTTTAAAAATCGTTTGTCCGAAGCAATCCAAAGTGATACGCTTGCATCAACTTTTCATTTGTGGGTTGAATCATGGGCAAACGGGTTCGGATGCGACTTTCAGCGGTAGGAATCAAGCACCTCAAGGAGCCTGGTTATTACGCCGACGGCGACGGCCTTTATCTACAGGTTTCACCGTCCGGCACAAAGTCCTGGATCTTCCGCTTCATGCTCAATAAGCGCGCACGAGAAATGGGTTTAGGGCCGTACTCTGTCTTTTCATTAGCCGAGGCGCGCGAAGCAGTAAGCGACTACCGTAAATTGCTTTACAAGGGGATCGACCCCATTGAGCACCGGAAAGCGGAGCGCGAAAAGAACTTGGCAGTTGTCGCGCAGCGGAAGACCTTCGAAGAGTGCGCCTACGAGTATCACAAGCTCCACGCACACGGCTGGAAGAATGTGAAGCATGCCGACCAGTGGATCAACTCCCTCACGGCCTACGCTTTCCCCGAGTTTGGTAAGAAAGACATTTCCGACGTGACAAAGGCGGATGTCGTGCGTGTCCTGGAGCCGATCTGGACGACGAAACATGAAACCGCGTCTCGTGTGAGGCAGCGGATCAGATCCGTCCTGGACTGGGCGGCCGCCCGGGACTACCGCCGCGGGCACGACCCGCACATGTGGGATCAAGTAACGCAATCCCTCCCAAAGACCAAAGACTTAAAAAAACCGCAACACTTTGCATCCTGCCCATATTCAGCGATCTATGAGGCAATCCAGTCAATCAAAGGCTCCAATGCCGGCGACACCGTCAAGAACGCATTCGAGTTCATCATCCTGACCGCTGGCCGTTCCGGCGAAGTTCGCGGCGCGGAATGGTCGGAAATCGACTTCGAGGGCAAGCGCTGGATTATTCCCGCCCATCGCATGAAGGCTAAGAAGGAACATCGTGTTCCTCTCTCCCCCAGGGCAATTGAGATCCTTAAGGCGCAAGAAGGCAAGCATTCCGCCCTTGTGTTCCCGAGCGACAAGGGCAAGTCCTACTCCGATATGACATTCACGATGGCACTGCGGCGCCTGGGCCATGAGTTCACAGTTCACGGCTTCCGATCGACGTTCCGCGACTGGGCGGCCGAGCAGACCGCGTTCCCGCGGGAGGTATGCGAAGCCGCACTGGCTCACGTGTCGGCAAAGGACGCGACCGAGGCGGCTTATTTTCGGAGTGACTTGTTCGAGAAGCGGCGCCAGCTAATGGAAGCCTGGGCGACCTACTGCGCAACCGAGAAGAAAGCGGCGCAGGTCGTCGGCATCGGAGGGAAGAGAAAGAAGTAGCAGAAAACCGGCCCGGCGGACCCGGGAAAGCGGCGGAACAGGGTGTTACGAGCACCCCGCCCGCCTGACCACAACCCAAACTTCAAGGGAGTTTGAATCATGGCTCACGCCACTATAGCAGAACAAAACACAGCATCCGCGCTGAGGAAGCTGTTGGACGATCTACGCGACGTTCAAGGGCGATTGCCTAACCTCGTCCGGGCAGCGCAAATGCTGATCATTGACGATGACGAGCTGCAACACGTGGATACCGTCTTGGACGCCGCAATTCGGTACTCCAATGATGCAAACTGGATCGCGGAAGAAATCGAAAAGACCGTTATCCAGCAAGAGGCTGAAAATGACGCCGCCTCTACCCGAGTGGACCTGATACCGCTGTTTGGTTCACAGAAACTCACCCGCGCCGGCGATACAAGCACCTGGATATTTTCCACCAGCACGACAACGCCTAAGAAACTCACCCGGCGCGAGTCTATGCTCATCAATGCCGCGCTACGCGCAGCCGGGGGGCAATAATGGGCATCGTTCAATCGCTCTTAACCCTTCCGGCATGCAAGGCAATGCTGGCCCTGCCAAAGGAGCAAAACGAACCGCTGGAAACCCTGATGCGCCAGCTCCGCGAGCAGGCAAAGACAAAGGAGGTTGCCGCGCTCAAGAAAGGCGACGCGTCAGAGGTTGATTTCTGGCGGCTGGTGGGAATGTTTTCAAAGCACGTTTCTACGGCCTTCAAGCGCGAAAACCTCAAGCGGGAGAAGGCGCAGACAACCCGCGAGCTGCTGGACACGATGCGACCAGCTCCACAGCCGCAGGCGCGTAGTATCTCCCGTTACTCAAACGCCAATGCGCTCCGGTTACCGGCGACAGCAGAGAGCCGGTGCTTGGCGGAGGTTGTCGACATCTCGTTTAGCCCGTGGATCGAGCGCGGCGACCACATCCACGTCGACTTTACCGTTGCGATGCTGACCGTTGATAGCCTTTACTTGGTGGCTCTGGACGATGGCTGTCTGGCCATCCGCGGCTTCCATAAATCGGCCGCCGGCTGGTTCGTTCATGAGAACGGCAACGACACTCCGCATAAGGTGTTTGTGCCGGGCGACCGAAAGCCGCGCGGATACGAAATTGTCGGGCGTATCATTGATGTTTTTAAGAGATCGAGCGTAGGTAACTAGACCGTTTTTAACCATGCCTAGGGCGACGGCCCGAAAACCAGGCTCCCTTACCTGGCCGGCATGGTTTCCAATTTAAGGGCGCGAAAGGGACGGACGTGATACTAAATGGAGCATTCAATCGATCCTTGCTTCAGTCGTATTCTGGCGAAGACTATATAACGATCACAGGACAGCCGATTACTGGAAATTCGAAAGAATCGGTTGAGAGATTATTAATCGACGATTCGTTTCCACTGCGTTATCAGTTAGAACTGATTCAAAGATTCATCGTTGAAATCTTGGCGAAGCCCATCGATGAAAATGGCCCGGCGAGAAGGGCAACTGAAGTAATCAAGGCAGCGGAAATCCTCAGGCATGAGCTTGTTAGCACAATGAATGAGATTATCGCGGACGGGTTTATCCCGTATGAAAGCGAAGATGATGACACGATAGATGCAAGAGCCGAAGGCCGGGTAGATCAGTTTGGTGTGCCTATCGCCGTATATATGCGTTCTCGTCCGCGAAGGTGGGTGTTGTCATCTGATCCGCAGGAAGTTTTTGAGTGCATTTACAGCACGTCCGCGTTACTAAAACCTAAATCAGGTTGGTCCTGGGGTGATGTATGCGGGATACTTGGACTGTGGTGTATCGATGAAGCCATAACCCAAATTGATGCAGGAGAACCCTTTAGAGCAGCCTCGTGGGCCATCTATGCCAAGCGCTACTATGACTGGCAATTTTCGTTCACCGAATGGCAGCGCGAGCAGCAAACGAAGGAAGCGCCAAGCATTGCCTTTGCGCGACAAGGATTGGACGCACGGCACGCGCCAAACAGAGCAATAAAGGAGCGAGCATTGTCAATTTTCGCTTCCAAAGAGTGGTCGTCGCAAGCAGAAGCCGCGCGCCGTATAGCAGCCGAAGTAAATCGGACCGAATTTACCGTGCTGAGATGGATACGAGAATACAAGAAAAACAACTGCTCTACGGGAACGGACATGCCTCTACCCGAGTAGAAGTATCTGTACACGGAGAGATGCCACTCTCCGTGTAGCGCTACCTTTTTTCTACACGCAGTCATTCCTACACTCAGTTCGTCCATCTCCGGACGACTATGAAAGGATTAGGAATGACCTCACAAACCATCATTCGCCTGCCGCAGGTTAAGGAGCGAACAGGCCTCTCCCGCACCACCCTCTACAGCCTCATCAAGGAAGGCAAATTCGCCCGCCCGATCTCGATCGGCGCGCGCGCTGTCGGCTGGCTGTCAAGCGACATTGATGCCTGGATCGAGGCTCGCGTCAAAGCAAGCCGGTCCACCAATTCGTGATGGAGGTCTATCGATGACCTCAAAACAAAAAGGCGCAGTCCCCCGCCAAGAGAACGCGCCTATCAAATCGAAGCCGGAACAGCATACCAAGAAATCGATCATCCTCGCAATCCTTCGGGCCGGACAGAGCCTTAATCGGTTCGAGGCGGAGCGCTTGGGGGACCACTGCTTGCATTCGACAATCGCAGAGCTGCGAAGCGACGGCTATCTTTTCCGTGACGAGTGGGAATGGGTTCCGACCCGTTTCGGAAAAGAGGTCCACGTAAAGCGATATTGGTATATCGGGAGTGGCCGATGAAAACTCCACGACTGGGCCAGCTTCCAGCGCTGCTCGCCTGCCCTTTCTGTGGAGGAGGCGGCAAGCTCAGCCGGATGCCTAGTGCTTCAACTTGGTGGCAAGTCCGATGCGCGGACTATCACTGCGGCGGAGCCACGTGGGCGATGGATGAGCCGGAAAAGGCCGTCGCTGCGTGGAACCGGAGGCCGAATGGCGAAGCGTGACCACGTAAGAGGCGCACTCCCCTTCCATTTCGCCGCGGTACCTTTAGACGTGATCCGCTCTAAGGAATGGCGAGGCCTCCCGCACAGTGCAAGGGCGCTCGCCGTGGATTTGATCAGCCAGTACACGGGCAAGAACAACGGCAGGCTTTGCCCTGCCTTTGAAGTTATGAAGGCGTATGGATGGGCTTCAAAGCGAACACTGATCGACGCAAAGCGCGCGCTGGTGGAATGCCCATTCGTCGTTCTCACTCGCAAAGGTCACCCTCCCCGCACAGCAGAATGGATTGCCTTCACCTGGTGGAAGTTGGATTACGAGAAGTCCATGGATGTGGACCCCAAGGCTTTCCCGTACCTCAATTTTCTCAGCGTTGAAAGGATCGATCCAAACCAAGGAAGGTCACCGCCCGAAAAATCAAATCCTGTGGTGCAGAAACTGTACCGATACGACGAAAAAAAAGCCCTACGAGGTGCAGAAACTGCACCACAAGAGGCGCCAGCATGACGTTCATCGGTACAGAAACTGCACCACTGTTCATAGTGCGGAGCGATTTTTGCCTGTGGTGCAGAAACTGTACATGTTATAGATGTTGCCATCTGTAGTTGTCTTTTGGGGCTTCAGCTCTTGAAGGGACTAAGGGGTTAGAAGTGCGAGCGGCCCAAATCCGCAAGCGATGCGGGCAACCTGCTGACCACGTGCTTGCACCCGGCCAGCACCTGTTGAGCACCGGGCTGGCATCAGATTCGCGACCGTTCGCGAGCATTCGCAATTAGTCGCGGAGCCTCTCTCAAGCACCTTCAAAGCCCCTTCCGAGTAGCAAAAAAACGACTCGTAAAAATATTTTTCATCCGAAGAAATCCGAAGACGTTTTGCCTATTAAATAGGCATTGACCTGTGTTTTTACCCAGTGTAAAGAGGGGCTACATCAACCACCTTTGCAAAGGATAAAGATGATTCACAACATCAAAGAGCAGCGCGCTCTGGCAGTGGCCGAAATGCGCAGCATGGTCGAGAAGGCCCAAGCCGAAAAACGCAACCTTTCTGCTGACGAAGCGGCCAAGTTCGACACACTCAAAGCCAAGGTTACCGACCTGGAATCACAAGAGCAGCGCGCCGCTTTCCTGGCTGACGCTGAGCGTCGCATGCTGGGCACGCCGGTTACTGGTGACAAGTCGTTTGCGGACCTGGAAAAGAGCGTATCGCTTATGGAAGTGCTCCAAGCTGGCATGGAAGGCCGTAGCCTGACGGGCGCCGCTGCTGAATACAGCAAAGAAGCCGAGCGCCGCACCGGACGCAAAGCCGAAGGCGTCTTTATCCCAATGGCAGCTATCGAGAAGCGCGTAAACACGACTTCGAGCGCTGCCGAACTGGTCCCTACCATTCACCGCGCGGACCAATACATTGAGCCGTTCCGCAATGAGCTGCTGGCCCGCCGCCTTGGCGTTCGCGTTCTGTCCGGCCTGACTGGCAATGTGACGATCCCGAAGCACGGTTCCGGTGTCTCTGTTGGCTGGGTTGCTGAGAACGGCAATCTGTCCGACACAAACATGACGTTCGATAACGTCACCCTGTCGCCCAAGCATGCTGGCGGCATCACTGAACTGTCCCGCCAACTGATTCAGCAATCGTCCCCGGATGCTGAGCGCCTGGTTGCCGACGATCTGCGCTTCATGCTGGCGCAGGCAATCGATACCGCGCTTATCAAGGGCGGCGGCACCAATGAGCCTGTCGGCGTGCTTTCCACGACCGGCATTCAGACTGCCAGCTTGGCTACCCTGAACTGGCTGAACACGCTGACCATGAAGGAAAAGCTCGAACTGGTGAACGCGACCGCGGCTAACTGGCTGATGAGCAAAAAGGTTGCCACCAAGTTTGCGGCCACCGAGAAATCGACCGGCACTGGCGTCTACCTGATGAGCGGCGGCCAAATTGCCGATCTGCCGGCCTACAGCACTAACCAAGTGCCGAACGTCGATGCTGATTCCGGCGTGGCGATCCTGGGCGACTGGTCCCAAGTCCTGCTGGGCATCTGGTCCGAAATCGACATTCTGGTGAACCCTTACGACTCTGCGGCCTACGCTCGCGGCGGCGTGAAGGTGCGCGCAATGTCGACGGTGGACATCGCGGTGCGTCACCCGGAAGCGTTTGTTGTCGCCAACGACGTAGCAATCTAAGGGGCGAGCATGGACCTTGAACTGAGAACCGGCAACGGGCTATCGGTGGCAGCACAAGGCCGGCTCGCCGGCTACGCTGCTGTCTACAACTCCGAGAGCCAAGATCTGGGCGGCTTTGTCGAAATCATTCGACCGGGCGCTTTTAACGCGTCTCTCAGTTCGGGCCTGAATATTCGCGCTCTTTGGCAGCACGACGGCAAAGCCCTTTTGGGCACCACCAAGGCCGGCACGCTTCGCCTGAAGGAAGACACTCGCGGCCTTGGCTTCGAGCTGGACCTTCCGGGCACCACCATTGGAAAAGACCTTTCCATCTTGGTGGACCGTGGCGACGTGGCCGGCTGCTCTTTCGGGTTCCGCGTGCGTGACGGCGGCGACCGCTGGGAGCAACGCGGCGGAACGCTTGTCCGCGAGCTGCTGGACGTTGAGTTAGTGGAAATCACCCTGACCGATGACCCGGCTTATATGGACACGTCCGTAGCCAAGCGCAGCATGCCCTTCCGCGTCACAGAGCGCACCTTGCAATCCCTTTGGCTGGAGACGCTCTGATGAGCCTAATCAAACGAGTATTGGCCCGCATGGGTATGGAACGGCGCGATGCCTCAGACCCGTATTGGGCGAACTATGCTTCGCTTCGTAGCGGAAGCGTGGCCACAGGCCGGGCGGAAAGCCTGAGCGCCGTCTATGCGTGCGTATCGGCCATTTCCGAGACTATCGCATCCTTACCCCTGATCCTGTACCGACGCACCGAGGACGAAGGCCGGGAACGCGCAAGCGACCACCCGCTTTACAAGGTGCTCCACGATCAACCGAACGAATTGCAGACCGCCTTGGAGTTCCGCGAGATGATGACCGCAATGGTTCTCCTGCGCGGCAATGCTCACGCTGAAATCAAGCGCGGCTATGACGGCCAAGTGCGCAGTCTGATCCCTATTCCTGGCGACCGTGTAACCACGCTACAGCTGGAAAATGGGCGACTGGCTTATGACGTGACAGACGCAAAAGGCAAGGTCCGCCGGCTGCTACAGGAAGAAGTATTGCACCTGCGGCACCGGTCCGAGAACGGCCTTATCGGCGTTGCCCCCATTACCGCAAGTCGTGAAACTGTCCAATTGGCCCTGGCCGAGCGTGACCACGGCAATAGCACCTTTACCAATGGAGCGCGTCTGTCCGGGATCTTGAAGTTCCCCGCGAAGTTGAACCCGGACCAGACCAATAAGCTGCGCGATAGCTGGAACAGCCAGCACGCCGGCGGCGCGAACGCTGGCAAGACCGCGATTCTGTCTGAGGGCGTGGAGTATCAGACCGTATCGATGAGCATGGAGGATGCGCAATGGCTGGAAGCAAGGCAGTTCTCTGTAGAAGAGATAGCACGCCTGTTCCGAGTACCGCCGACCATTATCGGGGATCTGAGGCACGGCAACTACAGCAACAGCGTGGAGATGAACCGTGTCTTTGTGGTCCATACCCTGCGTCGACACATGGCGATGTGGGAACAAGCAATCAGCCGCTCACTACTGACCGACGCCGGAAGGCGTATCTACTTCGCCGAGCATAACGTCGAAGGCCTGCTGCGTGGCGATAGCACCAACCGTGCCGACTTCTACAGCAAAGGGATTGCCGATGGCTGGCTGACCCTTGATGAAGTGCGCAAGTTCGAGAACCTGCCGAAACTGACCAAGGAAGAACGCGATGGCAAAGATCAAGCTACAGACCCTCAAGCCAAGAATTCAGATGCTGGAGTCAAGACTACAGATGGCCCCATCGATAAGAGCGCCGAGGAAAAAGAAAGAGGATAACGGCCGCACCCTTGCCCTGGGCAATGCGCCTTGGCGCAAGCTGCGTGCTTTGGTGCTGAACGATGATCCGTTCTGCCGTCACTGCGGACAGCCGGCCACCGATGTGGATCACATCAACAACGACCCGAGCGACAACAGGCTGGAGAACCTTCAGCCGCTTTGCCATTCTTGCCATTCGCACAAAACCAATGTGGATATGGGTCACCGCGTGGCGTATGGCTGCGATGTGAACGGAATGCCGCTTGATCCAAGCCATCCTTGGAATCTCGAAAAATCACCAGAAGCTGAGCCGCACAAACCGACTGGTTCCCCTCACGCAAACGCTAACCGAGAAAACGAGCCATGAAAGTGACGCCCAAGCGAAAGCGATCCGATAGCGCAGCGGCAGCGATCGCAGCCGTGCAAGCTGCCGCTATGGGCCCATTGGAGCCACCGGCGTGCGTCACCCTACGTCCGATCGATCGCCCGTTCTGGAAGGCGATTATGGAGGCGCGCGCTCGCGACACTTGGACCGAGGTCGACTTGGTCACCGCGGCGACTCTGGCGCGCACCCAGGCCGATATTGAGCAGCTATACGGCCAGCTCGACGCAGCCGGCTATATGCTTGGCGAAAAGGCACACCCGCTTGTCGCCGTAGTGGAGACTTTAAGCCGGCGCGCCGTGGCGCTCAAGCGCGTGCTCCATGTCCACGCTGAGGCGACTGTCGGTAAGTCCGAAGACGCCGCCAAGGTACTGGAGCTGGAGCGCAGCGCTCGCAAGCAGGACGATGACGATCTGATTCCGACCCTGCGCATGGTGAAGTGATGAGCCGCGCCGCCCGTGTCATTGCCTTCATTGAGCGATTCTGTGTTACCCCTGAAGGCGCAGACGTGGGCAAGCCAATGGTGCTGGCCGAGTTTCAAAAGCAGTTCATCCGCGACGTCTACGACAACCCGGCCGGCACGCGACGCGCCTACCTCAGTGTGAGCAGAAAGAACGGCAAAAGCGGTTTGATTGCCGGCCTCCTGCTGGCGCACCTAGTTGGACCGGAGGCAAGGCAAAACAGCCAGATCGTCAGCGGCGCAATGAGCCGGGACCAAGCGGCGCTGGTCTTCAATCTGGCGGCCAAGATGGTTCAGCAATCCCCCCGGCTGTCTGAAATCGTGCGCATCGTCCCGAGCGGCAAGCGCCTGCTGGGCCTGCCCCTCAATACCGAATACAAAGCGTTGGCAGCCGATGGCAAGACCGCGCACGGCCTTTCTCCTGTCCTGGCGATTCTAGACGAAATCGGCCAAGTCCGAGGCCCACAATCGGATTTTGTCGATGCGATCACCACCAGCCAAGGCGCGCACGCCGAGCCCCTGCTGATTGCCATCTCGACCCAAGCAGCCAGCGACGCCGACCTGTTATCTGTTTGGCTGGACGATGCGAAAGCCAGCAATGATCCCCGCATCGTGTGCCACCTGTACGCCGCCCCGGAAGGCTGCGACCTGATGGACGAGAGCGCCTGGAAGGCGGCAAACCCTGCCTTGGGGATCTTCCGAAGCGTGGATGACCTGCGCGAGCAAATGACCCAGGCGAAGCGCATGCCGAGCATGGAGAACACCGCGCGCAACCTGCTTCTGAATCAGCGCGTATCAACTGAAAGCCCGTTCGTGTCGCCGGAAGTGTGGAAGTCCTGCGGCGCCGCTGTCCTGCCGTTCGATGACGATTGCCCGGTATATGCCGGCCTGGATCTTTCGGCGCGCACCGACCTGACGGCACTTGTTCTCGTCGGCAAGGTCGACGGAGTGTGGCAGGTAGTCTCGCACTTCTGGACCCCGGCGCTGGGGATACACGACCGCGCCAAGCGTGACCGGGCACCCTATGACATGTGGCATCTAAAGGGATACCTGCGGACGACGCCCGGCGCAACTGTCGACTATGAGCACGTTGCGCACGACATGGCGACCATCCTTGACGGGTTGAACATCCAGGCGATTGCCTACGACCGCTGGCGCATCGATCTGCTGCGCAAGGAGTTGGAGAAAATCGGTGCAGACCTTCCCCTGGTGGAATGGGGGCAAGGTTACAAGGATATGGCCCCTGCCCTCGATGCGCTGGAGGCTGAATTACTGAACAGCCGAATTGCGCATGGGATGCACCCGGTTCTAACGATCTGCGCCGCTAACGCTGTCGTGACGAAAGACCCGACCGGAGCACGGAAACTGGACAAGAGCCGCGCCACTGGCCGTATAGACGGTATGCAAGCTCTTGCCATGGCTATTGGCGTTGCTGCGCGCGCGGACGAAATAACAGGAAGCGCATACGAGAGCGGCGAATTTATGTTTGTTTGAGCAATGCCCGGAGAGCACCCGGCCCGATAGGGATAGTGCTCGCGGGATAAGTCGGACAGTGCCCGCTTCATGAAAAACGCCGACAGCCGGCGGCAGGTTCCTTTCGGTATACCTCACCTGGGCGGCCGGCACTTCCAAGTATGTTATTGTCAGACCTCAACTTTTTTCATGTGAGGAAACAATGCTCCTTCAGATCAGGGAAAACGAATACGTTAATCTCGCAAACGTGGCTCGCATCGTTAAAGATGTTTCCGGCAACGACACTAGCTTCTCCTTCTACAGTTCAACGAAGGAGCTGATTGCGCAAACTGATTGGGGAAGTGAATTTAATGATGGGGTCATGCGGGGACTGAAGAAGTACGGACTCGTCGAGAAATCGACCCCGACCTCCGTTTCGGGGCTTTCGCTCTAAGCCCTAAAGCAAAAAAGCCGACCTCAGATAGTCGGCTTTTCTTTTTCAGCAAAATTTAGATTGCAGGTGTAATTGTGGGTACAAAAGGAAAAGCGGCCCGGAGGCCGCTTATTTCCTAGACTTCTGGCGGAGAGGGGGGGATTCGAACCCCCGATAGGCTATTAACCTATACACGCTTTCCAGGCGTGCGACTTAAACCACTCATCCACCTCTCCTGGATTCGGGTTCGCAAGCGCGAAGCCCAAGATTATAGCAAAGAGTTTCCAGTTTGTTGCACATTTTCTGTTTCATGGTGGAAAGGCCATAAAAAAACCGGCACGGCTTGTGGCCGCACCGGTCCTTTCAGTCTCCTCGCGTTGTTCGGCTTTGCTTATTGAGCCTGCTTCAGTTGCTCCAGGATTGCCGGATTCTCGAGTGTGGATACGTCCTGGGTGATCTGGTCGCCCTTGGCCAGCACGCGCAGGAGGCGGCGCATGATCTTGCCCGAGCGGGTCTTCGGCAAGTTGTCGCCAAAGCGGATTTCCTTCGGCTTGGCGATCGGCCCGATTTCCTTGGCCACCCAGTCACGGAGTTCTTTCGCAATTTGCTTGGCTTCGTCGCCGGTCGGGCGGGACCGCTTGAGCACCACGAAGGCGCAGATTGCTTCGCCGGTGGTTTCGTCCGGCTTGCCGACCACGGCGGCTTCTGCGACCAGCGGGTTGGCGACCAGCGCGGATTCGATTTCCATCGTGCCCATGCGATGGCCCGAGACGTTCAGCACGTCGTCGATGCGTCCCGTAATGGTGAAGTAACCTGTCTTTTCGTTGCGAACCGCGCCGTCGCCGGCGAGGTACATCTTGCCGCCCAATTCTTCCGGGAAGTAGCTCTTCTTGAAGCGCTCCGGGTCGCCCCAGATGGTGCGAATCATCGACGGCCACGGACGCTTGACGACCAGGATACCGCCCTGCCCGTTCGGCAGGTCATGGCCGGTTTCGTCGACCACGGCGGTCTGGATGCCAGGCAACGGCAGGGTGCAGGAACCCGGTACCATCGGCGTGACGCCCGGGAGCGGCGTAATCATGTGGCCGCCGGTCTCGGTCTGCCAGAAGGTATCGGCGATCGGGCACTTCTCGTTACCGACATTCCTGTAGTACCACATCCAGGCTTCCGGATTGATCGGCTCGCCGACGGAACCGAGCAGGCGCAGGCTGGCCAGGTCGTACTTCTTCGGATGCACGTCGGCATCGGCGTCGGAGGCCTTGATCAGCGAGCGGATCGCGGTCGGTGCGGTGTAGAAAATGGTTGCCTTGTGCTTCTGGATCATGTCCCAGAAACGGCCGGCATTCGGGTAGGTCGGCACGCCTTCGAACACGATCTGCGTCGCGCCGACCGCCAGCGGGCCGTAGGCGATGTAGGTGTGGCCGGTGACCCAGCCAATGTCGGCGGTGCACCAGAACACGTCGGACGGCTTGATGTCGAAGGTCCACTTCATCGTGAGCATCGCCCACAGGAGATAGCCCCCGGAAGCGTGCTGCACGCCCTTCGGCTTGCCAGTGGAGCCGGAGGTGTAGAGCACGAACAGCGGGTGTTCGGCGTCGACCCATTCCGGTTCGCACGTCGTGGCCTGGCCGGCGAGGACGTCGTCGAGCCACTTGTCGCGGCCGGCGACAAAATTGATGTTGGCGCCGGTGCGCTTGTAGACGACGACGTTCTTGATCGTGTCGCAGCCGCCCATGGCGAGCGCTTCGTCGACGATGGACTTGAGCGGGAGGTGCTTGCCGCCGCGGACCTGTTCGTCGGCAGTGATGACGGCGACAGCGCCGGCGTCAATGATGCGTTCCTGGAGGGACTTGGCGGAGAAGCCGCCGAACACCACGGAGTGGGTCGCGCCGATACGGGCGCAGGCCTGCATGGCCGCGACGCCTTCAACCGACATCGGCATGTAGACGACCACGCGGTCGCCCTTCTTGACACCCATGGACTTGAGGCCGTTGGCGAACTGGCAAACCTTGTCGTGCAGTTCCTTGTAGGTGACCTTGGTGACCTGGCCGCCGTCCGCTTCGAAGATGATTGCGGTCTTGCCGGCGTTGCCGTTCTGCAGGTTACGGTCGAGGCAGTTGTAGGAAACATTGAGCTGGCCGTCTTCGAACCAGCGGTAGAACGGCGCTTCGGACTCGTTCAGGGTCTTGGTGAAGGGTTTTTGCCAGGCGATGTTCTCGCGTGCAAGCTGGGCCCAGAAACCCTCGTAATCGCGCTCTGCTGCGGCGCACATCGCTTTGTAGGTTTCCATGCCGGAGATGTTCGCGTTTTTGACGAAGTCTGCCGGCGGGTTGAAGATGCGACTTTCCTGTTTCAGGGTTTCAATATCGGACATTTTGTCTCTCCCGCACTCATGATTGAATTGAAGCGAAGTTAAGCTTTTACTCTTACTGAAGCCTTACATGACGATTGAACATGTTCGGACCGTGAGGCTGTTGGACGGCAGCCGAGCCCGTTTCGATCCCGGTTGATATTGCTGTTTTGACATCAATAACACGCTTCGAAAACCGTTTTGCTGCGCCGCGAGAAACGGCGGAGCGAAAACGCCAGCCCGTGTAAAATGCTGGGGTTTTATTCCTGCCTGTTTTTCCTACAAGACATGAGTTCAAACGACAAGATCACCGCCGCCGCACGACCCATCCGCCCCCTGCCCAACCTGATCTTCATGAGCCGCTGGCTGCAGCTTCCGCTGTACATCGGCCTGATCCTGGCGCAAGGCGTGTACGTCTATCATTTCTGGGTCGAACTGGTTGACCTCGTAGGCGCCGCGATGGGCAACCAGGCTGCGCTGGAGCACATCATCAGTGCCGTGGCCATCGACGGCGTCACCCGCCCGACCAAACTGACCGAAACCATCATCATGCTGGTCGTGCTCGGCCTGATCGACGTGGTGATGATCTCGAACCTGCTGATCATGGTCATCGTCGGCGGTTATGAGACCTTCGTCTCGCGCATGCACCTCGAGAACCACCCCGACCAGCCGGAATGGCTGTCGCACGTGAACGCGTCCGTGCTGAAGGTGAAGCTCGCCACCGCGATCATCGGCATCTCCTCGATCCATCTTCTCAAGACGTTCATCAATGCTGCCGCCTACGACCCGAAGACACTGATCGCGCAGACGGCCATCCACATCACGTTCCTGATTTCTGCCATGGCCATCGCCTACTGCGACCGCCTGATGAGCGGCACCGATTCCCACGCCAAGCAATCCCATTGACCCTCTGTTGACATCATCATGACTATCATCAAGCAAGAAGACCTCATCGAATCGGTCGCCGCCGCGCTGCAGTACATCAGCTACTACCATCCGGTGGATTACATCCAGCACCTCGCCCGCGCCTACGAGATCGAGCAGAACCCGGCAGCGAAGGATGCGATCGCGCAGATCCTGACCAACTCGCGCATGTGTGCCGAAGGCAAGCGTCCGATCTGCCAGGACACCGGCATCGTCAACGTGTTCCTGAAGATCGGCATGGATGTGCGTTTCGAGGGCTTCAAGGGCTCGATCACCGATGCAGTCAATGAGGGCGTCCGCCGCGGCTATCTGCATCCGGACAACGTGCTGCGTGCATCCGTCGTGGCCGATCCGCAGTTCGAGCGCAAGAACACCAAGGACAACACCCCTGCCGTCGTGCACATGGAACTCGTTCCGGGCAACACCGTGGACGTGCAGGTCGCGGCCAAGGGCGGTGGATCCGAGAACAAGACCAAGTTCGTCATGCTCAACCCATCCGACTCGCTGGTCGACTGGGTGCTCAAGACCGTGCCCCTGATGGGCGCCGGCTGGTGCCCGCCGGGCATGCTCGGCATCGGCATCGGCGGCACCGCCGAGAAGGCGATGCTGATGGCGAAGGAATCGTTGATGGAAGACATCGACATGTACGAACTGAAGAAGCGCGGCCCGCAGAACAAGACCGAGGAACTGCGTCTTGAACTGTGCGAAAAGATCAACGCGCTCGGCATCGGCGCACAAGGCCTTGGCGGCCTGACCACCGTGCTCGACGTGAAGATCAAGATGTACCCGACGCACGCCGCATCCAAGCCCGTCGCAATGATCCCGAACTGCGCGGCGACTCGCCACGCACACTTCGTGCTCGACGGTTCCGGCCCGGCCTACATCGAGCCGCCGTCACTGTCCGAGTGGCCGGACGTGAGCTGGACGCCCGACACCGAGAAGTCCAAGCGCATCGACCTGAACACCCTGACCAAGGAAGAAGTCGCCTCCTGGAAGCCGGGCCAGACCCTGCTCCTGAACGGCAAGATGCTGACCGGCCGCGACGCCGCGCACAAGCGCATCCAGGACATGCTGGCCAAGGGCGAGAAGCTGCCGGTGGACTTCACCAACCGCGTGATCTACTACGTCGGCCCGGTCGATCCGGTGCGCGACGAAGTCGTCGGCCCGGCAGGCCCGACCACGGCGACGCGCATGGACAAGTTCACCGACATGATGCTCGAGAAGACCGGCCTGATTGCGATGATCGGCAAGGCGGAGCGCGGCCCGGTTGCGATCGAATCGATCAAGAACCACAAGTCGGCGTACCTGATGGCGGTCGGCGGTTCGGCCTACCTCGTGTCGAAGGCGATCAAGTCGGCCAAGGTGCTGGGCTTTGAAGACCTCGGCATGGAAGCGATCTACGAGTTCGAAGTGAAGGACATGCCGGTGACGGTGGCTGTCGATTCGAATGGCATTTCGGTGCACAACACCGGGCCGAAGGAGTGGGCGGAGAAGATTGCTTCTGGCAGCCTCGGCGGTATTCCGGTCGCGGTGAAGTAAGGCTGCGCCGTCAGAAAGCAAGAGAAAACGGGCCGCTCGATGCGGCCCGTTTTTTATTTCCTCACATTTCGCAACGCGGTCCCCCAGCTGATCACCTGGTCCAGCATCGCGGTCACCGATTTCTCATGATGCTGCGCCGGCTTGAAGGTGGCGAAATTCTCGAAATCCGTGAACAGCGACAACATCACCTGTGCGCGCACATCCGCCACCTGCAGCTCCCCCATCACCAATCGCAGGTGCTCGATCGCACGGGCGCCGCCCGCGCTGCCGTAGCCAACGAAGCCGGCCGCCTTGTTGTTCCACTCCGCATAGAGGTAATCGATCGCGTTCTTCAACGCCCCCGAGGTGCCATGGTTGTATTCCGGCGTCACGAATACATAGGCATCGAACGAGGCAATTTTCGCCGCCCAGACCTTCGTATGCTCATTGCTGTACTGCCCCATCGACGGTGGCACCGGCTCGTCCAGCAGGGGCAGGTTGAAGTCCTGGATGTCCACCAGTTCCACCTGGGCATCGTTGCGCTGCCTTGCGATCTCATACACCCAGCGCGCCACGTCTTCCGCCTTCCGTCCGGGGCGGGTGCTGCCGACAATGATAGCCAGTCTGATCATCTTCATTCTCCTTGTGTTGCCGTTCACCAATGACAAAAGGTCAAGCGACCTGACCTTAGGAGTGCCGCGGCGGATGCCGGTTCAACACGTGCAATGCCGCAGGATTGCCCGGTGTAAAATTGCTCGTCCTCGCAAATCCAACTCCCATGTCAGACAAGCCCATCGGCATCTTCGACTCGGGCATCGGCGGCCTGTCGGTGCTGAAGTACATCCATGCCAGCCTGCCTAATGAGCAGTTGCTGTACTTCGCCGATTCCGGTTATGCACCATACGGCGGGCGGACGGAAGATGAAATCGTTGAACGGTCGCTCGCCATTGCGGAGTTCCTGATGCAATACGAGGCGAAAGCCTTGGTCGTTGCCTGTAACACAGCAACGGCAGCCGCAATCAAGGCCCTGCGGGCACGCTATCCGGACATTCCACTGGTCGGCGTCGAGCCCGGCCTCAAACCGGCGGCGGCATTATCGAAGGCTGGCACGGTCGGCGTTCTGGCAACAAAGGGGACGCTGGCCAGCGAGAAGTTCAGGCTGCTGCGCGAGCAGATCACTGAAGCAACCAATGTGCAATTCCTTCCGCAAGCCTGCGTCGGACTGGCCGACCAGGTGGAAAAAGGCGAACTGCAATCCGCCGAAACCGCCCTGCTCCTGCGCCGCTATGTCGAACCGCTGATCGCCCAAGGCGCCGACACGCTCGTGCTCGGCTGCACGCATTACCCTTTCGTGCTGCCACTGATCGAAGAAATCGTCGGGCAGCTGACTTCCAGGCCGGTGGCCATCGTCGACACCGGCGAACCGATCGCGCGGCAGCTGGTCCGGCTGCTCACTGACCGGGGACTACTGCGGCAGGAAGGGCCGGGCAAGATTGCGGCGTTCACGACGGGCAGCGAAACCGCCCTGAAGACGGCCTTTTCACGCCTTCTCCACCTCGCTCCACCGGTCGCCGCGGTCGGTGCAACGGGCTGAAAAAGCAGTATTTGCCACTTTGCCCTGAAGTTTGTATAATGACGGGCTTGCCTGACATGCAGTCCGGCAAAGACGTACAGTGGTGGCCGTAGCTCAGTTGGTAGAGTCCAGGATTGTGATTCCTGTCGTCGTGGGTTCGAGTCCCATCGGCCACCCCAAGATTCAAACAAAAAGCCCAGTCTTCGGACTGGGCTTTTTGCATTCCGGCAGTTCCTACTCCACCGCAATCGTCCCCATCATTCCCCCGGCCGCATGGTCGAGGATGTGGCAGTGGTACATCCACTCGCCCGGGTTGTCCGCGACAAAGGCCACATCGACCGTCTGGCGTGGTCCCATGATGACAGTATCGCGCCACTCGCGGCGGGCATTGGCCTTGCCGTTGATCGACAGCACGCGGAAGAAATGCCCGTGCAAATGCATCGGGTGGTCGAAGTCGGTGTCGTTGATCATGCGCAGGACGACGCTTTCGCCGTTCTTCAGGTGCAGGAAGGGCTCGTGCATCAGCGCATGCTCGTGCTGGGCGTTGTAGTTCATGGTCCAGGCGAGGCCCTGCTTTGCCATGATTTCCTGGATGCGCGACGGCTTGCCGTCGACCATGCCGATCACGGGTTGGCCGCGCATGCCGCCCTGGAACAGGATCACGTGCTGCGAAGCCTTGCGCAAGTTGGGCTCGGCAATGCGGTTCGGCGCGAGCGCGATCGGCGAAGCCAGGGGCTTGCTACGGACCGGGCGCTCTTCGCCATAGGTCAGCGTGCCGAGATCATAGGCCGGGACAACAGGGGGGCGTCCGAGGTCGCGGATCGCGAACGCCTGGCCTGGCTTGCCCATGCAGTCGATGATCAGATCGACACGCATGCCGGGACCGAGCGGCAGTCCTTGCGCCGGCACGGGGTGTGGGCTGACGCCCTGACCGTCATAGGCGATAACGCGGGCTTCGTGTCCTTCAAATGCGAGGCGGAAGAAGCGCGCGGAGGCGGCATTGACGAGCCGCAGACGCACACGTTCACCCGCGCGCACTGCGATCTTCCGGCCCGCGCCGGCCACCTTGCCGTTGACCAGCACCTGATTTCCGAGGCGTCCCTCGTTAGCGATGTCAAGAATGCGTCCGAAGTCTTCCACCTGCTGTCGCTGCTCGTCGATCTTGATGTCCGACAGCACCCAGACCTCGTCGCGGTCGACGACGGGCGGCTTGTCTTCCTCGACGATCAGCGCGCCGTACAAACCACGCGGGACCTGCTCGAAGCTCGATTGGTGCGGGTGGTACCAGAAGGTGCCGGAATCGCGGAACGCGAAGCGGTAGTCGAATCCCTCTCCCGGCGCAACGGGATCCTGCGTGACGTGGGGTACGCCGTCCATGGCATTCGGCACACGGATTCCGTGCCAGTGCACGGCGGTGTCCTGCTGCAGGTCGTTTGTGAAGGCAAAGTGCACCTTGTCGCCACGCCGGAATCGCAGTGCCGGGCCGGGGAATTGTTCATTGAAGCTCCATACCCCGGTACGCGTTGCGTTCGTGGGATCGAGCGCCACGCTGAAAGCGGATGCGGTGAGGTCTATCCGCTTCTCGTTGCGGGCAGGCGCGGCCAGAAGCGTGCCGGGCAGTGCGGTGGAAGCGCCCAGCGCGGAGGCGGCCAGCAGGAAGCGGCGACGATCGATGGACATACATTCTCCTTAGGGTGCGGACTGTTCGTAAATCCGCGTGACCTGGTCGGCAAGCTGCAGCACGGCTTCGCCGCCCTCGGCCATGATGAGGCGGAAGGATTCGGCGCCTTCGGTGGCGAGCACGGCGTGCAGCCATTCCCACTGCAGCGCCAGTTTGTCGAGCTCAGCCTTGAGGGCGGGCGACGAAGCGTTTACACGCATCGCGGCCAGGGCGCCGGAAAATTCATTCTGGATATGTTCGCTCTCCTCGCGCAGGGCGGGCGTTTCCACTCCCATCTGACGCAGCATGTAGATCTTCACCAGGCGCTGGGAGAGCATGCGCTGCCTGCCGGCGAGGTTGGTCCAGCGGCTGACGGGCGCGTCGGCCTTGTCCTGCAGGATGCGCGTGAGGCGCTCGGCAGCCATGAGGACATCCTCCGCACGAGCGTCCAGCATGGCGGCATCTGGCACGCGAACCTCTCCTTGCAGGGAGGCGCGTAGCGGTGTCCATGCAGCGCGCAGTCCGGCAAGCGCGGTGGCGGCCTCGGGCGAGGCTGCCGATTTTTCGAGCGCGGCGAGGTTGCTCTCGAAGCGGCGCACCGACTCCGCAAGCTGCGCACGCGAATGGTCTTTCTGGACATTCAGATTGAACTGGCACCAGGCCTTGACGATACGTTGCGAGAGCATGCGCTGCTCGCCGGCCAGATTGACTGCGGCGGCATCGACGGCATGCGCACCATGCGCAGCGAACATCAGCGCAAGCGTTAGCCACAGGCGAGTAAATGTTTTCATCGTTTATTCCCCTAGAACACCGGCAGGCCCATGGACTGCAGCGCGCGGTTGAGCTGGACGGTGGCCTTTTCCATGACGGCGACGGCTTCCTTGTGGCGGTTAGCGCCGGCGAGCGATGCCGCTTCTTCCTTGAGCGTCGCGGCTTCCTTGAGGAAACCATCGACGAGGCGGCGGCGGTCGCCTTCCGCGCGGCCTTCGCCGATCATCATGCCGACGAGGATTTCGTTCGACTGGTAGCGCTTCTGCTCGTACACGTATTCGTCCGCGGGCGTGTCGAACTTCAGTGACAGCACCACCTCCTGTCCGGCGCGCAGGCGCGAGACCTCTTCGACTTCCAGCTTGTAGGCTTCCGCCATCTTCTTGTTCGCCTCGCCGAGGTGGCCTGCTGCAGCGAGCTTGCGGCTTTCCTCGGTCAGCGCATCGACACGGTCCAGCGTCGGCTTCGCCGAGGCCGCGGCCTTTTCCTTCACCAGCGCGGCCAGCGAGGCGCGGTAGGTGGCGACCTGCTCGGACATCTCCTGCAGGCGCTGCTTCTGCACGCTGTCCGAAAGACCGCCCGCGTTGCGGTTATTGGCCTTGGAGACGCTCTGCAGTGCTTCATCGAGCGCCTTCGATGCATCCGCATGCCGCTGCGCCGCCAGCGCTTCACGCGCCTGTGCGAGCAGGGACTTGCCGCGCTCGACGAGGGCGACGGTTTCACTATCGCCGCTGGCGCTGCTGGCCTGCGCCTTGGGCGAGTTGAGCAGCATTTCGACGAGCTTGAGTTTTTGTTCCGCGAGCCGGCGCTGCTGGTCGGCATCGGGCGCTGTCTGTGCCGCCACACCATGTACCGCTGCTGCCAGGACCAGTCCCGCAATGAATCGGTGTTTCATTGGATATTCCCCTGCGTCGATGAGAATGGAGGTTGACGCACGATCGGCGCGAAGACGCTGTGCGGACACGGGTGAAATCCGCTTTCGGTCTGGCAACATCTTAACTGAAGGGAAGAGACGCGGAAGCGCTAAAAAAGGCAAAAACACTGTCCGCAATCAAAAGATTCCGGCCAAGGTAATGAAGCACTGGAGCGAGAGGAAAATGCGTCTGCAAACAGAATCCGGTACGCGCTGACAGACGAAGGATGACGGCTCGCATCCTTTTCGTTTCCCGGATGCGACTTGCCCACAATTGCTGTGGCTAATTCTGTGGATAACCGGGTATAAGGTGCAGCATGTCCATGATCTCAAAGGAAATTTTTCCTTTGCGCAAAATCAAGGCATGCGCGGGGCGCGGCCACGCCCCGCATGCTGATGCTACCGACTCAGCATACTGAGCGTGCCCCGCCCTTTCGCATACATGATGCCGAGGTTGTACTGCGCGCCGGCATGCCCCTGCTCTGCCGCACGGCGGTACCAGTCGATGGCCAGGCTCATGTCCTGCTTCACGCCTTCGCCGTTGGCGTAGATGATGCCCAGCAGATACTGCGAGTTGACATCGCCCTGCTCTGCCGCCTTGCGGTACCACTGCGCGGCCTGCGCGAAGTCCTGCTTCACGCCGATGCCGCGACGGTACATGTTCGCGAGATTGAACTGCGCGGGCGCGTATCCCTGTTCGGCTGCCTTCAGGTACCACAGCGCCGCTTCCGCGTAATCCTGTGGGGCGCCATGGCCGTTGGCAAACAAAAGGTCGCCCAGCTTGTTCTGCGCATGCGCATCGCCCTGGAAGCCGGACTTGCGGTGCCATTGCACGGCCATCGTGAAGTCCTGCTCAACGCCGAGCCCTTTCATGTACATGTTGCCGAGGTTGTGCTGCGCCAGCGCATGGCCCAGTTCCGCCGCCTTGCGATACCACTCGGACGCTTCGAGGTAATCCTGCGCCACACCCTCGCCATGGAAGAACATCAGGCCGAGGTTGTACTGTGCGCCGGCATCGCCCTGCTGCGCGGCGCGGCTGTACCACTGGAAGGCGTCGTTGAAATCCTGGCGCACGCCTTCGCCGGTGTAGTACATCAGGCCGAGATTGACCTGCGCGCCTGCATCACCCAGTTCGGCGGCCTTGCGGTACCAGTGCAGCGCCTGCGCGTAGTCCTGCTTCACGCCGAGACCCTTGCGATACATATTGCCCATGTTGTTCAGTGCATAGGTGTTGCCCTGCTCGGCGGCGCGGCGATACCAGTACATGGCCATCTTGTGGTTCTGCTGCACGCCCTGGCCGTTGTTGTACATGTTGCCGAGGTTGATCTGCGCGAGCGCATGGCCCTGCTCCGCCGCGCGGCGATACCACGCAACCGCCTGGTCATAGTCCTGTGACACGCCCTGGCCGTTGTTGTACAGGATGCTGGCGAGATTGAACTGCACCACGACGCGGTCTGACTCGACCGGCTTGCGATATTTCGGCAAATCGTGTTCGGACTCGGCGACGTCGCCGTTCTCGAAGCGCACGCCGGCATTGACCGGCGCGCTGGTGTAACCCTGGTCGGCGGCCTTGCGGTACCACAGCACCGCCTGCTTGTGGTTCTGCGGCACGCCATGACCCAGCGTGTACATGTTGCCGAGGTTGATCTGCGCCAGCGGGAATCCCTGTTCGGCTGCCTTGCGATACCACGCCACTGCCTGCGCGTGATCCTGCTTCACGCCCTCGCCGCGCTCATACATCCAGCCGACGTGGTACTGCGCGCGCGCGTCGCCCTGGTCGGCAAGCGGACGCCATTCGGTCAGCGCCGTGGCGTGGTCATTTTTGTTGTAGGCCGCGAGGCCTTCGATGTAACCGGCGTGTGCGGAGACGGAAATGAGGAGAACGGAAAGAAGGGGGATGGTGTGTTGGCGCATGATCTTCCACGGTTAATGTCAACGAATCGTGAAACGATATTAAATTGACATGAACGGGGGAAACAGCGCCGTGGAGTGATCCACGAAGCCAAACGATTGCCCTTGGGAGACAGAAAGGAACTTGTGCACCGCAAGGGTGCATCAAAGGCTTGGCGAGCACTGCAACTTCTGATAAATCGCAAACATTCGACAGTGCTGCTGCAAGCAGCACTGCCTTGCCGGCTTAATACGTCCCGGGTAACAGGATGTTCTTGTCCACCTTTTTCACATCCGTCACGCCGCAGAATGCCATCGTGAGGTCCAGTTCCTTGTGGATGATCTCGAGGCACTTCGTCACGCCTGCCTCGCCCATTGCGCCGAGCCCGTAGAGAAAGGCACGCCCGATATACGCGCCCTTCGCACCGAGGGCGAGCGACTTGATGACATCCTGGCCGGAGCGGATGCCGCCGTCGATATGCACTTCGATCTTGTCGCCCACGGCATCGACAATCGCCGGCAGGGCTGCGATCGAGGACGGTGCGCCGTCCAGCTGGCGGCCGCCGTGGTTGGAGACGATGAGCGCGTCCGCGCCGCTCTGTGCGGCCAGCTTCGCATCCTCCACATCGAGGATGCCCTTGATGATCAGCTTGCCACCCCAGTGCTTCTTGATCCATTCGACGTCGTTCCACGACAGGGTCGGGTCGAACTGCTGCGCGGTCCACGCGGACAGGGAGGACATGTCCGACACACTGCTCGCATGACCGACGATGTTGCCGAAGGTGCGGCGCGGCGTCCCCAGCATGCCAAGGCACCAGCGCGGCTTGGTCATCATGTTGATGATGTTCGGTATGGTCAGCTTCGGGGGCGCGGATAGACCGTTCTTGATGTCCTTGTGACGCTGCCCCAGCACCTGCAGGTCCAGCGTGAGCACGAGTGCCGAGCACTTCGCGGCCTTGGCGCGATCGATCAGGCGCCGAATGAAATCGCGGTCGCGCATCACATAGAGCTGGAACCAGAACGGAGCGCTAGTATGGGCGGCAATATCCTCGATGGAGCAGATGCTCATTGTGGAGAGCGTGAAGGGAATGCCGAACTTTTCAGCAGCACGGGCGGCGAGGATCTCACCGTCGGCGTGCTGCATGCCTGTGAGTCCGGTAGGTGCGATCGCGACCGGCATGAACACTTCCTGCCCCGCCATCGTGGTCTTCAACGTGCGGTTGTCCATGTTCACCGCGACGCGCTGGCGGAACTTGATCCTCTCGAAATCGCTGCTGTTGGCGCGGTAAGTCGATTCGGTCCAGGAACCGGAGTCCGCATAGTCGTAGAACATGCGCGGCACACGCTTTTGCGCCAGGACACGCAGGTCTTCAATGTTGGTGATGATAGGCATGCGAGCGTTTCCTCCTCATTGATTACAGCAAGTGTAATTGAATAGAGGAAACGCTGCGAAGGTCGGGCGATTGAAATTAATTCACGTCGATCAGGCGTGTGCCTGCATGGGATTGGCTGCCTGCGGGACGCGCGGACGGTCCTTGAAGACGGGAATGCGCTCCTGCGTGCGGCCGAGATCGAGGTCACCGAGCCAGTACTTCGTTTCGGTATCGCCGAGCAGGTTGCGCAATTCTCGGATACTCATCTCCGTGGCTTCGTGCGCGGCCAGCAGCAGCGACGAATTGACGGCCATCTGGCGATGCCTGACCTTGCTGATGGTCGACGCAGGTACGCAGAGCGCGCGGGCAAGTGCGGCATCGCTTTTCACATGCATCCTCACCATCAAGGTGTCGAGCAGATGATTCGGCGTGTAGCCGGCACGATAAACGATTGCAGTATTTTTACGCATGTCTCTCCTCGCTATAAAACCGTTGCGTGATTTTGCAGTGCTGCAACCGTCGCGCGCTGAGAAACCGTCCGACTCGTTGACATTTCTCAATCGTGCCATGGAGAACGAGCATGATTTGTTTCAACCTCGATAACAAATCCTTACAACTTCATCGTCAACTGCAACTCCCGAAGCGACGTTCTCAAGCTTGCAGTACCCATATCAATCACAACGACCAATGAGGAAATCGATGAAGACTCTGATTGCAACCCTGATCGCCGGCCTGTTCGCCACCTCTGCTTTCGCGCAAACCGCGACCACGACAACCGCCCCTGCGCCGAAGGCTGAAGCCAAGGCAGCGAAGGCAGACGCAAAGGCGGAAGAGAAAGCAACGAAGGCTACTGCCGAAGCCAAGGAAGAAACCGCGAAGGCAGACGCCAAGGCGGAGAAGAAGGCAGCCAAGGAAGCAAAGAAGGCTGACAAGAAAGTCGCCGAGGCCAAGAAGGAAGCAGCCGAGGAAAAAGCAGAGGCAGCAAAGAAGTAATCCGCGTTCAGCGTGCAAGGAGGCAGGGTTACCCTGCCTCCTTTTTCATTGCCGTCACCGTGAAGCCGCCAGCTGGCGCGCGCGTTCGTACCAGGCCTTGTTCCGGATACGCGAGAGTTCGTCCTCCGTCGGAAGCACCGCGACATCGAGATAGCGCAACGTGAACGGGTGCGGCCTGCCTACGCAGAGGTCGAGCGCCTTTCTCTCCGGATTCAAAGCGTAGTTGCCGCGGTGGATCATCTGTGCGTCGAAGACCATGACGTCGCCCGGTTCGAGGGCAATCAGGCATGCGCCGGGAAGGTCCTCGCTGTTCATGCGGCCATTCCGTTCCCATCGGACGTCGCTTTCCTCGGGCGTATCCCAGCGGCGATGTGTGTTGGGAATCACTTCCATTCCCTGTTCCGGCAACAAGGGAATGCGCACATGCAGGCTCAGCATGCGCGCCTGTTCGCTCGCCTGCGCCGCATCGTCCACAGGACTGTATTGCAGGTCCCTGTGCCAGTAGGGCAGCCGCCTGTTCTGCCAGGGATTGAAGAACAGCTGGGTGTTGTGAAAGTAGATGCCGTCGCCGAACATGCCGTCGATGAGTGACGTGATCCGGTCCGACGCGATCAGCTCGAAGAAACGGATCCGCTCCTCCTGGCTGCGGAAGTAATGCGGTGAGGTCAACGAATGCATGTTGACCAGGCGCTCTTCCTCAACCTGCCTGCGGTTCTCCTCCAGCCACTGCGCGTGGATGCGGTCGACCTCCTGCGCAAGGCTGGCGGTGGCATGCGGCGCGAGCCACTGGCGCAGGACTGCAAAGCCCTGCGCCGTGTATGCATCCTGCGCCTGATCGATCTCCGTCATTCAGGCGGGCTGCATTTCAACCGGAATGCCGTTGAGGACGGCATTGCCGGAAAGCGGATCGCGCATGCTTTCGTCGAGCACCGCGTTCAGGTTTGCACCGGGCCGTTCTGCAGCGAGCGACATGCGCGTTCCCGGCATGTCATGGCCCCAGCCGTGCGGAAGACTCACTACGCCGGGCATCATTTCCTCGCTCACTTCCACCAGTGCCTCGATGACCCTGCCCTTGCCGCTGATGCGTGCCTTGCCGCCATCCTGCAATCCAAAGCGCTTCGCATCGGAAGGATTGACCAGCGCCGTGCAGCGGAACGGGCCCTTGGCCAGTGTCGGCAGGTTGTGCATCCAGCTGTTGCACGAGCGGACATGGCGGCGGCCGATGACGACGAGGTCTGGCACCGGCTGCGCGAGTTCGGCTGCCGGACGCTTCAGGTCGTCGATCAGCATGGGCGGAGCGAGTTCGATCTTGCCGGAAGGGGTACGCAGAACCTCGGGAATGCGTGGCTGCAACGGACCGAGATCGATGCCGCCCGGTGAAGCCTTGACCTTGGCAAGGTTGATGCCGTCGGGCTTGCGGCCGAACATGTCGCCGTACGGTCCCATCCTCAACGCGAAATCGACCTGGCGCTCCGGCCCCTTGAGAGGTCCGAGCGCATCGATGACCGCATCTGCATGGTCGCCGACGGCGCGGCGGACGTCTTCGGCAAACAGCTCGTCGTCGATCTTCTCCACGTCTGCATCCGCCCCCTTGCCCTGCACAATGGCTGCCAGGCGCAGCAGGATCTGCCACTCCGGCGGTTGTCCCTCGGGACGCGGCAGGACCGGATCGCTGAAGCGCGCATAGTTGCGGTACGCGAACTGCGGGAACGCGGTGTCGTAATGCAGGTCTTCCAGCGGCGACAGTCCGGGCAGGATGACGTCGGCATGGCGCGTCGTCTCGTTGAGATAGATATCGACGCTCACCATGAAGTCGAGCTTGTCGAGCGCGCCGGCGAGCCGGTTGCCGTTGGGCGCGGACAGTACCGGATTGCCTGCAACGGTCACCAGCGCGCGTATCTGCCCTTCGCCGGGCGTGTCGATTTCCTCCGCCAGGCAGACCATCGGGAACTCGCCCATCACTTCCGGTGCAGCGGAAACGCGGCTCTTCCTGCGGCCCGTGCCGACGCCCTTGCCGATGCCCGGCTTGCCGACCGTGTTGGCGGCAAAGGCAGGCGCCTTCGCGAACATCGCGCCGCCTTCCTGGTCGAGGTGGCCGGTGAGGACATTGAGGACGTCGATCAGCCAGCTGCACAAGGTGCCGTACGCCTGCACCGTCGTCCCCATGCGTCCGTACGCCGCGCCGCGCTCCGCACGCACCAGTTCGCGCGCCAGTGCACGAATGGTTATTGCGTCGATGCCGCAACGCGCCGCCACCTTTTCCGGTGCAAAATCCTTGACCGCCCTTTCCACCGCTTCCACGCCGGTCACATGTTCAGCCAGGCGTCCGAGACGGACAAGCTTTTCATCGAACAGCGTGTGCACCATGCCGAGCAGGAAGTAGACATCGCTGCCGGGCCGGATGAAGTGATGTGCATTCGCCGCTTCCGCCGTCTCGCTGCGCCGGGGATCGACGACGACGATGCGGCCGCCGCGGGCGCGCATGGCCTTGGCCTTGCCGCGATAGTCGGGCACCGTCCACAAGCTGCCATTGGACACGATCGGATTGGCGCCGATGATCAGCAGGAAGTCGCTGCGCTCGATGTCGGGAACCGGAAAGGACAGCCAGTGACCGAACATGAGGCCGACGGACAATTGCTTGGGCATCTGGTCCAGTGTCGATGCCGAGAAGATATTGCGCGTTCCCAGGGCGCGCGCCAGCCGGGCGAAATACATGATCAGGCCGATCTTGTGGACCGAGGGATTACCGGCCAGCGCCCCCACTGCATCCGGGCCGTACTGGGCAAGGATGGGCGGAAGGCGGCGTTCGATCTCGGCGAAGGCTTCTTCCCAGCTCGTCTCGACAAACTGGCCGTTGCGCTTGACCAGCGGCTTGCGAAGGCGGTCGGGATCCTCATGCAGGTCTTTCAGGGACACGCCCTTGGGGCAGATGTAGCCGCGGCTGAACACATCCTCGTCATGGCCGCGGATGCTGATGACCTTGTCGCCGCTGACCTTCAGTTCGAGGCCGCAGCAGGCCTCGCACAAGGGGCAGATGCGATGGACGGTTTTTTCGGCGGTGTCGGTGGGCATTGCTTGTCTCCTTTTATGGCTGCCGGTTGATGGCATTTTTTCAATTTAGCCCATTATGCGCGATGTGCGATTACCTTGCAGGTCATAGGGCTGTGGAGGCGGAACGACCTGTTTCGGGGGATAATGTCGCATCAGAAAATTGACGAGGAAACAATGGCCAACAAACCAGCCCGTACGCTGACCTTCAAGTGCGCAAAATGCACGAAACCGGTCACCGTTTACCTGCAGAAGGTGTCTGCCTGCTCGCACATCCAGCCGTACCAGGGCATCTGCTCCTGCGGCGAAGTCAAACTGCACGCCATTGGCCAGAAAGACGCCGTCGAGTCCTATCTCGCATCCGGCGGCGTGAACTGGTCGCACCACCATCACCATTAAATCGACCCGGGCCGCAGAGCCCGGAGGCGCCTGGCGCCATCAGGAGGAATGCAAGATGAGCAACAAGGATTTTTCAACCGAAGACTGGCAGCGCCTGCTACGCCACCTGGGCGAAGACCCGGAGCGCCAGGGCCTGCGCGACACGCCGGAGCGCGTGGACAAGGCCTGGAAACACTGGACGTCCGGCTATGACCAGAACCCGGCCGACATCCTCAAGGTATTCGAGGACGGCGCGGAAAAGTACAACGAGCTGATCGTGGTGCGCGGCATTCCCGTGTACAGCCACTGCGAGCACCATCTCGCGCCCTTCTTCGGCACCGCCACGGTCGGCTATACGCCGAACGGCCGTATTGTCGGCCTGTCGAAACTGACCCGCCTGGTCGACTGCTTCTCCAAGCGGCTGCAGGTGCAGGAACGCCTGACGGTGCAGATCGCGGATTCGCTCATGGAGCACCTGCAACCGCTGTCCGTCGGCGTGGTCATCCGCTGCCGCCACATGTGCATGGAAAGCCGGGGCATCCGCACGCCGGGAGAGGAAACCGTCACCTCGGCGCTGCTTGGCGAGATGCGCACCAACCTCGGCCTGCGCACCGAGTTCCTGTCGCTCGCCCGAGAGAAAGACTGATCCTTCGCGCCATGCGGCCGCCATTGCGCTGGATCCTCATCGGACTGTCCAGTGCAATGCTGGCAGCCTGCGTTGCGCGTGCTCCCTCACCTGTCGCGCCTGCCGGATTGCAGGCGCCACCGGAATTCCCCCTCGCCCACTACCTAGATGCGTGGCGTCGCGGACAGTCTGTCCTGCTGGTGGATCGGAGGCAATCGCTTGTTGCCATCGACGTGCGACGCGCCGGCCCGCTCGCCGGCCTTGGGCATGACCATGTGGTTGCCAGCCGCGATGTGCAAGGCTACGTGCTGTCGGCGGCCGGGCGTGCCGACCTGTTCATCCCTCTCGCGCTCCTGACGGTCGATGAAGCGGCCTTGCGGGAAGAATCGGGTATGGGCAAGCCGCCGTCGCAAGATGCCGTCGAAGGAACACGGCGCAACATGCTGGACAAGGTGCTGGAAGCCGAGCGCTTTCCATTCGCGCTGGTAGGCATCGAACGGCAGGACGGCGATGTCATGCGCGTGTCGATCACGCTGCACGGTCGCACACGCGAATTCCTGTCGCCTTCTCGCATTGAGCACGTCCCCGGAAAGATAACTGTCAGCGGCGAGATGGCGATAGCGCAGAGTGCCTTCGGGATCACGCCGTTCGCCGTGCTTGGCGGTGCGCTGCAGGTTCAGGACAAGCTGGCACTGCGCTACCGTATCGTCGCAACACAGCCCTGAATCCTGTTTCCTGCAAGGACTAAACTGATTCGCGTCAAGGAAATCCAACGCGGTTGGCGGCATTTGATTTCTTCGCGCGAAGGAGGTCCTATACTCCGCTCCGTTGTTATTCTGGTACGGAGTTAAGGCATGACCCTCACTGCGGATTTCAGGACCGCCCACGGAGCAGTGCTCCGCAATGCACGCCCTGCCGATGCAGACAAGGTGCCGCCGGCAGAACACGTCGCCGCGCACAGCAATCCCGATATACTTCCACGCGTCGAAACGCGCATCTTCACCGTCTTCCCCGAGCGTGCCGCGCGCATGAAAGCGGAATTACGCGATTCGTTCCGCCGCAAGATGTGCCTCATCGGCATGTGCGCACCGACGTCGGTTTTCCTTGCGCTGGCGGCCTGGTACGTGGCGCTCTAACTCACACAGACCATCGCCGCGCCGTATTGCCGCGACACCCTGCGGCGCACATCCCGCCTGTTTCCACATGGCGCTATTGCCCGCCAATGCGCACCATCACGGGAAAGCTGTTCCGGTCTGGATACTCCGGAGGAGGAAGATAGCGGTTGGACGCAAACCCTGCTGCGAAGCAGCGCGCACCCGCATGCGCCGGACGCACGACAACGTCCCGCGCAATGCCATCCGGATCGATTTCGGCCACCAGTACGAAGGGTTGCCGATCCTGCTTGGACAGCGGCTTGCATTTGCGTATCGTGCGCGCAAAATGACTTCCAGCCTCGCGAACCATTTGTGCGGGATAGGGATGGAAGCGTTCGTCCTCTTCCGCTGCCTTCGCAAGGGCGACACGCTCGTCGAAGATGAGGGCTGCGGGCGAAGCTGCGAACACGGGCGACGCGAGAAGGGAGAACAACAGGATGGCAGGTTTCATGGCCGTAGAAGCGTCAGGTGCCAATACGCTTTCTACCTTAGTACGATCAGAGGAAAATATCTGTAAGCAAGGGTAACTTCGCTGCAATAACAAGCTGTCAACGACGAAAAAAAACCTCCGCACGCTTCCGCCTGCGGAGGCACAAATACCAACAACGCCCGGGATAAATCAGTTCGGTTTGAATTGCGCGAATGGCTCGAAGCTGTCGGTCCGGCCGAATTGCATCACCGGTGCGAGCGCTCCTGCATGGGGCAGGACGAATTCCGGTGCCGCGGACCGTTGCTGCACTTCTTTCGGCGACCGCCCGAACCAGCGCCGGCACGCGCGGCAAAAGGCACTCGGATCGGAAAAGCCCAGCTGGAAGCTCAGCTTCTTGAGCGACAGGTCACCCTTCTTCAGGTACTGGTAAGCCATCTCGCGGCGCGTGTCGTCGACCAACTGCGTGAAATTGGTTCCCTCCTCCGCCAGCCTGCGCTGCAGCGTGCGTTCGCTCATCATCAGCCGTTTCGCCACTTCCTCCCGTAACGGTTCGCCATGCGCCAGCATGCCTGCAAGCAGGCCTTGCACCCGTGTGCTGAAGGTGTTGTCCGCCTGCGGCGCCTTCTCCAGCTTGGCCAGCATGCGCAGCGTCCAGTTGCGCTGCGCCTGGGCGAGGTCAGCGAGCATGCGCAACGCCCAGTCGGCCGCCATCGGATTCTCGGTGCTGATCGGCACCGAAAGGTCCGCATCGTCGAACTGCATGGTATTGCTCGGCATGCCGAAGCGGACCGCGCAGCCGAATGCCTCTACGTAGGGCTGCACGTCGGACGGTTGCGGAAAGGCATAGCTCACCAGCACCGGCTTCAGATCTTCGCGCCCCGCCGCGGAACGGAGCGTGCGCAGCACCAGGCACCACACGAAATCGTAATGCTGCTGCGGCACGCGCCGCTGCCCGCCGGGCAGGTGCAGGCTGACACGCGTGCAGCCCTCCGCCTGCTCGATCGTGCTGTGCACGGTAGGCGAAACCAGCGGCGTGTAGCGCACCAGGTTTTCGATCGCCGTCTTCACATCGGGCGAGGCGCGCATGATGTGTCCCATCAGGCCCGAGCGGTCCAGCGGCTGCGGCAGTGCAGCCTTCACGCCAAGAAGCGGGTCACCCGAGGCCTGCGTCGCCATTTCCCACAAGTGGCTCAGCTTGTCCGAGAGCGTGAGCGCGTCGTCCGCCATGCACTCCGACTCCTCGAGTCCCGCCTGCCGGAAGAACGCATCGACATCGAGGCCACGCGCTGCCAGGCGTGCCTTGATACCACGTACCAGATCGATCGCCGACGAATATGTCATGTTGTTCCCCTTGTTCTTTTGTCGTTCACTCTGCGGGTCCGGCCGCGCGTGATGCCGTTCCCGCTTCCCCTGCATACCGCATTGCCCATGACTCAGGGCGTGATGGCGGTGCGCAGGCGTGCGCTGATACGCTGGCGGAAGTCATCCAGCTTCGGGTCGATGACCGGGCGGGATTCGGCGGCGAGCTTCTCGCCGAGTGCCTTCTGCATTTCAGGTACCAGTTCCTCGAAGCGTTTCTTGACCGGCGACTCGAGCATGGCAATGATCTGGCGCAGTTCGTCTTCGGTGAACTTCTCGGCGAGCATCGGGGCCACCGTGCTCGGGATCAGCTTCTGCGCACTGGCGCGCACCACCGGGCCGTTCTCCTCGAGAAATTTCTTCGCCTCCGTTGCGACATCGCGCATGGTGGCGTCGCGGCGCTCGGTCGGCACGCGTCCCTGGATGACGGCGCGCGCCTGGCCAACGGCATCCGTCACGGGCTCCTGCAGCATCGATTGCGCCAGGACGTCGACCTGCCAGAGCTGAAGCACGCGCTGCACGAGCTCCTGCTTCGCCGGAGGAATCGGCTTGTGCGCACCTGCGGCACTTGCAGCGCTTGCGGCAACGATGAGGGTGATGGCAATCGCGGATCTGATCATGGTGTCTCTCCTGTCGTGAAGTCGTTTTTAGAATCGCTTGGTGATGGTGACGCCGAAGTAACGGACCCGCAGTCCGCCGGTCACATCCAGCCCGGCGTACGGGTTGTAGACGATGTTGAAGAACTTGTCGCAGTTCATGTTGCAGCTGCCGTTGGCCGGGACGTGGTAGTCGCCGGTCATGTAGCTCGCGGCCACGCTGATGTCCATTTCCTTGTTGACCTTGTAATTCGCGCCGATGCTGTAGAGCTTGGTGTCAGGCAAGGGCGCGACCAGGTCGAGCTTGTCCTTCGGGATCGAACTCTTGCGCGGCTCGTAGCCAAAGCGCAGCGTCAGCTTCTCGTTCACCTTGGCCTGCAGCCCATAGCCGAAGTGCAGCGTGTTCTTGTACCCGCGCGGAATGGACAGCTTGGTGGAATCCGGAACGCCGAAGAGGCGCGCCATTTCAAGCAGCTTGATGCTCTGGTCGAATTCGAAGGTCAACGCATCCCAGCTCTTCCAGTTGGCATAGTTCGCATCGACATTGAATTGCAGGCGCGCGGTCGGCTTGAACTTGAAGCCGAGCTGCAGCCGATGCGGAAACGGAATCGTTGCGCTGACATTGCCCTTCTGCTCCTCGGGAATGGTCTGGGGCATGCCGAGGACGCCGGCGGCAATCGGCCCGAGGAGGCTCGAGTGCATGCCTTCGACGAAGCGGCGAAGCATCGGCTCGGCGCGGAAGGTGTACTGGCCCGACACCTTGGTCTTGGAGCCGCCCTGGTACACCACGCCGAGACCGAACCAGTCCAGCGGTTCCCATAGCAGGCCGATGTTGATTGTCGGGTCGACGTTCGCGGTCATGTTGAGGTCGATGCTGGCCGCCTTTTTGAACGGATTGATCCTGCCTTCCTCGCCGCCGCCGCACAGGCCGAAGGTGAAGGTGTCGACGATGTTGCCACCGTTCTGCGGGCACCAGCCCTCCTGCACCTTGCCGACGATGCCCAGCAGTTCGTTCGGCATGCGCATGTCGGTATTGAGGATGAAGGCCTGGTGCGCAAGCGGGACGGAGGCGCCGATGCTCAAGGTGTCCGAGACCTTGTAACCGACCGCGGGCGCCGCGAAGACAAGCCGCTGCAGATGCACGACCTTGCCTGCGAAGCGACCGGGGTCGTCCGGATCCTTGGTCCGGTCCGAGCTCATTGCCTGGCTGATGTAATTGCCGACGCCAAAGGTGAACGGCGATCCCGGCTTGTTGTAGGCGAGTCCCAGTCCCGGCAGGATGACGCCGGGCAGGCGCCAGCCGGGAAGGCCGACACCCGGGATGTAGACGCGCTGGTGCATCGGGCCGGTCGTGGTGCCGTTGAGCGGATCATCGCGGAATCCGCCGATGCTGAAGTTGTCGCCCTGCTGGAATGACGCCGGAGCGCGCAGCGAGACCGCGCCGAACGAATGCGAATGCACCTCGCCCGTGATCCTGGTCAGTCCGGCCGGATTGAAGTGAATCGAATCGGTCCCGGGCGGATCAGCCGTCACCGCGTTGCCGAGTGACATCGCGGTAGGACTGGTCAGCAGGTTATCCGTCAGCGCCGCATGGGCGGGCGGCAGCGCGCTCGACAGCAGCAGGCCGGCCAGCGGCAGCAACTTCGTCCGGTTCGGCAGCAGCCGGGTTCGGTACCGCCTGATTTTGCTCGGACAGGTCATCATCGTGCGTCCGCCCACTTAGAACGATAGCGGCATGCTGATGCCAAGGGTGAAGTCGGGCGAGTCGTTCGTCAGGCCGATGCCTGCCGTGATGTTGAGCGTAGTCTTCGGCGATACGCGGTAGCCGATGCCCAGGTTCAGCATGCCCGAAGTCTGCGTCTTGGTCTTGGCACTGGTGCCGTCGCGGAAGTAGAGCTTGGTGCCGCGCGAGATCGATTCCTGGATTGAAATCGACGTCGAGATGCCGTAGGACAGCGCATAGGCGAAGCCGAGGCCGAAACCGATGCTCGGGCCGGGCTCGACACGCGTCAGCACGCGTGTACCGCGGATCTGCGCGAGGTCCTTGGCCGCGCCGCTGTAGGTGAAATTGAGCGAGCCGAACAGCGCCACCGGATCGACGATGTGGTTGACGTTGACGCCCGCGCTCAGCGAAGGCACCCCCGAGCCGGTTGCCAGGTCCTGGTTGGCATCCACCTTGAACGGGCTCTTGCCCGTCGGCAGGCGCAGGTTGCTGGTGAGAGTAAGGTTCGGGCGGCCGCGCTTGGCTTCGAAGGGCTGGAAGCGCGCGCCGACACCGATATCGCCGAGCGAGTGCGAAAAGCCGTCAAAGGCAGGATTCTCGGAATACTTGCTCACCAGCGGCAAGCTCACACTCGCGGTGAGATTGTCGCGCAGGCCGTAGTCCACCGAAATGGTGTTGGTGATCTGATGGGCGCTGTCGTTGTTGATCTCGAACAGCGTGAGCTGGCCGGAGCTGATGTCGGCGTTGATGCGCTCCTGGCCCGTGTAGGAATAGCTCAGTTCGTAGTTGGCGGCGATCTTGCCGCGCTTGATCAGCGAATACTGCTTGTCGACCGCAGTGAGCGTCTGCTTGAGCAGCGTGGACTGGTCGGTATCTCCTTCCTGCTTTTTCAGCGCGTCTCGCGCGGCGGCGCTGTCGGCGCCTCCCTGTTGTGCGTATGCGGGAAGCATCAGCGCAGCAGCAATGAAACCCAGCAATGGACGAATTCTCATGATGACTCCCTTTTTGTAGTTGGTGTGACGGCGTTGCGGAACAGCGGTCAGTTCCTGCGCAGGTACACTCCGCCGAATCCTGAATTGATGGCACGTTCCATCAGGTACGCATTGCCCAGTGGCTGAAGACTTGCCTGGTCCCGGACGCGATCCATGTCGAATACGCCGAGCTCCTGGTCGGTCAGCGCAAGTTTTCCGAGCGCCGGCCTGTTCTTCGGGGGGTAAAGGACAAACAGGGTGTTGCGGTCCCACAGCGACGCGAATTCGTCGACGGCGAGGACGATGTTTCCGGCGGACGGATCGGCGAGGTACACCAGTCCGTCGCGGATGCCGCGGAACACCACGAAATGCTTGAAGCCCGCGTAATCGATCGGCACGATGGCCGGATGCTCGAGCGTCATGAGGTCCTTGACCTCGGCGCGGAAGCCGCCGCTTTCGATCCCGAGCGAGGCGACATAGCGCTTCATGTCGAGCAGCGAGAAACCGCGGCGCTCGATGATCTTTTCCTTCTCGCCGCGTTCGAGCATGCCTTCCATCGCCTGCTGCTCATTGACGTCGAGGCCAAGGTGGTTGACCAGCAGCGTGACCAGCGCAGCGGAGCCGCAGCTGTAGTCATAGGCCTGCTTGACGATGTTCTGGAACTTGAGCTGAGAATGCGGCTCGATCCGCACCGGTTCGGTGATGGGCGCGCCGCCGATGATGGACTGCGGCAATTCGAACTGGCCCTCCGGACGATCCTTTACCTCGAACCGTTCCGCGGCACCCGCCTGGGCAATGCCGAACGCGACTGCACCAAGCAAGATTACGAACATTTGCTGCTCCCCTTCATGTCTTCTCCTCGAATGGATGTTGCTGGCGTCGCGATGTCCCTCGCGATTGGCCGAAAGCCTTCGGCGCCGCATCTGAAATATTATTTTTTTGACAGCTTGCCGAGTGGCTTTAAATGTACGAGCGAACAGGTGGAGGAGAGCTCATCCGATTGGACGATTCTTGATTGCGCGGCATCAAGTTTGTCGCTCCTGAGACAAGCGTTTTCTTGTTGCCGCTGCGCATGGCTCCTTGCGCAAGATCAATGGAGTTACCTGCAAGCGAGCAGGGAAGCGGGTCGGCTGCATGTGGCAGCGCGTCGATGCAAAACGGGAGAAAGATGCTGCGGCGAGCACGCCGCAGCGGAAAAATGTCAGGCGATGATGCCCAGGCGACGCGCGACGGAGATTGCCTCCGTGCGATTGTGCGCGCCAAGCTTGATATTGATGTTGCGGAGGTGCGTCTTGACGGTGGTGATGGAGACGAAGAGCTTTTCGGCGATGGCCTGGTTACCGCAGCCTTGCGCGAGCAGCAGCAGGACATCCAGTTCACGTTCGGTCAGTTCGCCGCCTCCCGGATTCAATCCGCAATCGGGCCCTGGCGAGGTGTTCGGCGGCATGCGTGCCGGTTGTGTACGGGCGCGATGCAAGATGCGTTCGGCGAAAACGCGCAATGCATCGCTGTCCTGCCCCGAGGATTCCTGCATGCCGTCCAGCATCTCCCTGGCCAGGGAGAGCAAGGCCGAGCCTTCATCCTTGAATACCCGCACGAATCCCTCTTCCATCGCATCCTGCATCGTTTCGCGCAAAGTCCGCATGGCGGGATTGCGCTGTCCGGCATGCGACAGGGCCAGCGCGTACAACACCTTGACGCGCAGCGCGTAACGCATGCGTCCGCGGGCATAGGCTTCCTGCAGATGTTCTTTCAACTGCGGGAGAACGGCCGCCGCCTGTCCGGTATGGATCTGGATGCGGGCAGCACCGAGCGCCGGGCTTTCGATATCGGCAGCGATCATCTGCATGTCGCGGCGCTGCCAGGACGGCGTCGGTCCCACCAATGCAAATGTCGAACGCGCTTCCTCGATGTTGCCGTCCAGGACGGCCGCGCGGGCCAGTTCCAGACGCGCAGCGTCAATCACGCGCGGCAGGCGGCGCTGCATGCCGGACTGCTCCAGTTCCAGCAGGACCTGCAGCGCGTCATTGACATTGCCTTCCAGGCGGAGGATCCGCGCATAGATGACGTGGCTGGCAATCAGCTGATCGGGAATGCCCGCGTCCTTGACCAGGGGAAGGAAAAGCTTGAGCAACCGCTTGGCCTCCACCAGCGAATCCATCTCGTACAGCACTTCAGCCAGATACAGGCTGGCGAAGCCGCTGTCCGCGCCATTGCGTGCCGACGCGTCGGTGGATGCAATACCAAGCAGTGCTCCCAGACGCACGCTACTCGACCGCAACTGGCGCTGCGCATCGTCGCCGACGAGGGCCAACAGCCGGGCGCAGGCCGCACGCAAGTTGCCCTGTACCAGATCCAGCATACCGCGGACGTACCCTGCAACGGCGATACTGAACAAGGGGCCGACTGCGGGATGTTCCTGGGTCGCCTGATCCAACAGCACGCGCGCTTCGCGGTAGCGGCTGATGGTCGCATAGTAATAGGCGCAGCCGATCATGAGCATGCTGCGCAGTATCGGTTCCCGTGCAGCACTGCCAAGGATGCCGGGGTCTTCCCACATCGGCGCCGTCTCTTCGGCACGGTCCAGCATCATCAGGCTGAAGGTGCGCAATACGTGGTAAGTCGAACGGGAAACAGGTGATGATCCATCGTCGTCGGTCACCGTCTCCAGAAGGTTCAGCGCTTCCTCGCTCCGGTTGATATGCAGCAGCGACCAGCAATAGACAGAGATCAGTTTTGGATGGGCGACCAGTTCGCGCCGGTCAATCGCGTCAAACCAACGGGCCAGCAGCCGCACGCGTCCCTGCAGGAAGAGCGACTGCGCGTGCTGGTCGAGGAGTTGCAGCACATAGGGGGTGTCGCCCGAGGCGATCGCATGGTCGATCGCGTGCGTCGGACGGTTCTGGTCGATATACCAGGCAGCGGCACGCCGGTGCAGTACCGCCGCAAGACCGGGGTACTCGCGCTCGAGCTGCGCACGAAGGAAATCGGCAAACAGCGGATGGTAGCTGAACCAGGTGCGCTGCTCGTCCAGCGGTGTCATGAACATGTTGGAGCGCTCGATTTCCTGCAGCAGCGCCCTGCCGTCCTCACGCCCCGTCACCGCATTGCAGCTGTCGGCGCAGAATTTCTGCAGCACGCTGGTCTGCAGGATGAAGTCCTGCAGGTGCCAGGGCTTCTTCGACAGCACATCCTCGGCGAGGTAGGACGCGATGGAGGTATGCGACCCGGAGAAGGTCCGGATGATCCTGCGCGGGTCATCGCTGTCCTCGAGCGCGAGCGACGCCAGCCAGAGCGCGGCCGCCCAGCCGCCGGTAATCTCATGCAGCTTCTCGACCTCGTGATCGTCCAACCGCAGACCGCGCTTGTCGCGCAGGAAGATCGCCGTTTCCTCCAGGCTGAAGCGCAGCTGCGCTGCATCGATTTCCAGCAGATGCTGGCGCGCACGCAATCTGCCGACGGAGAGCGTCGTCTGCACGCGCGAACCGATCACCAGGCGTTGCTGGGGCCCGAGCAAGTCGATCAATTGCTGGACGACCGCAAGGACAGCAGCGTTCTGGAGATGCTCGAACTCGTCGAGGATCAGGGTGAACGGCAAGGGCGTCGACGCCAGCGCATCGGCCAGCTCGAATTGGCCATCCTGCCGCAGCCGTCCGTCAAAGAGGCCGCGTACCGTCGCGGGACCGCGGTTCATCTGCGCAAACGCTTGCGCAAGGCATGACATGAAGCGGTCGTGGTCGTTGTCGCCGGCATCGAGTGTCAGCCATGCAGCGGCACCGCCATCCTGACGGCATTCGTCATGTATGCGTCTCAACAAGGTCGTGATGCCGAAACCCGCGGGCGCCTGCACCAGCACGAGCTTTGCCCCGGGCGCCTGCCGGATGCGCTCCATCACCCGCTCCCGCGCAAGGCACGCTTCCCCCGTTGCCGGCGGCCGGAATTTCGATGGGTGGGAACGCAGGACCGCCGGACGTTCCAGCACCTGATAAGGAATAGCAGCCAATCAAGTTACCCGCAAAAATGAAAGCATCAGGAAATGCAGCGCGCCGGTATGGAGACGACTGCATGTAACCGCTAGGGAACCAAGAGGTTACATAAGATTGTCATTGGAACAATAGAGTGCACACTCTAAAAAGATCGTCCGAACGGTGGTTGTGCGGAGCAGCATGCGAAGGCGCTCGGTCGTCGAAGACGATGTCCTGCAGATCTCCTTGTCACGCAGGCGCATCTCCAAGTGAACGCACTACAGCCATCCCTGAAGCTTCGCATCGCGCTGTCGCTGCTCAGCACGCACTCCACATTCTTTCGAGACGGAAATGTATTCCCGGACCATGGCTTTCGCGGCCAATGATTTGGCTCGTCCAGTCACAGCAGCGGTCCCCGTTGTCAATAGGGGCTGACCTAATATGAAGGCTCTTAGTATTGCTGAAATATTAAGAGCTGGTCGACGCGGTTCCAGCGTCCGGGGTGCGGGCAAAACGCACACCGAACAGTAGTCGGTGTTTCCACAAGAAACATGGAACCGGCGCTCACGGCAGGGGAAGAAAAACTCTTTTTTACACCACGTTATCTATTTGGAGACTATATATGAAACTGTTCAAGAAGACCGCAATCGCCGCTGTTCTGTCCGGCCTGTCCATGGCTGCTTCCGCAATGACCCCGATCGCTGACGAAGGCCTGAGCCAGGTCGCCGGCCAGGACGGCGTGTCCATCGCGGCCAGCCTGAACATCAACATCGGTTCGTTCACCTACACCGATACGGATGCCACTGGTGGTTCGATCAGCTTCAACAACATCGGCGTTCGCGGCCTGATCGCCGGCACCCTGGACATCATCAACCAGACCGAATTCAACGGCATCCTGGCAAACTCCTTTGTCACCTTCCCGACCGGTTTCTACAGTGGCGGCGACGTCGTGCAGATGGCTGTTCCGCAAGACATCACCGTCCCGACGGCTGCCCTGATCGACGTGACCGTCGGCTCCATCCGCATGGGTGGCCACGGCGCCGGCGTGACTGGCCCGTCCTTCGGTTCGATCGCCATGACCGACATCGACCTGCGCGGCACCAAGGTCTGGATGTGGGCTCACTAATCCAGCACATTACTGGAACCCCTTCCTAGCTGGCAGCCCCCGGCGCATGCCGGGGGGTTTTCTCCTGTTCCTTCGTTCGAGAACAAGCATGATCCGTGTTTGCCTTGCGGTGCTTGGCGCTGCAGTCACATTGCATGCCGGAACAGCGTCCGCGCAGTTGCGCCCGCTGTCCGAGCAGGAACTGTCCACTCACCACGGACAGGGCTTCCTGGTGCTGAACAACAGCAGTTACGGCGGTTACGATTTCACACGCATCGCGCTCGGCGCGGATGTGACGCTGAACGCCAATTTCCGCAATATCCGCCTTGGCGAATACAACTACGCGCCGCGCAACGGCAGCGGCGCCGATCTCGACATTCCCGCGCTGCAGTTCGGGCGCAGTGACGGCACCGAGGCGCAGCGCCTGGTGCAGATCACCAATCCCTATTTCGAATTCGTTTATCGCAATGCAGGCGACGCCGCAAATCGCGAAGTGGTCGGCATGCGCTTCGGCTTTGAAAGCATCGCAGGCGACGTCGGCCTGACGCTCTCCACCCTGAGCGGATCGATGCTCGTCGACGGCGGCGCTGCCGGCATGCTGGACTCGCGCACCGATCCCGGCGGCGGCAAGCGCTGGGACGGTTCGTGCACCGCACCCTGCCTGAATTTTGCGCAGATGGGCGGCGTGCGTGCTGGAGACGTCAACGGCGCCAGCCGCGACTTCTGGATCTCCGCACTCAAGAGTGCAGTCCAGTTCCAGCCGCCCTCAGGCATGGCACAAGCGCCCGACCTTGCCCAGGCCGGCGTCTGGCTGAACTGGCGCGACCGCCTGAGCGCGTTGAACACGACCGGCGCGCCACCACCCAACCTGCCACCGGTCCGCTAACACGATGAAGCCGCCATTCCTGCCCCCTCGCCTTGCCTGCTGCGCAATCGCGCTCGCCGGCGCTGCCGCATCTGCCGGCGCCCAGGGCCTTCAGCCGCTGTCCGACGACGTGCTGTCGTCGGTGCAGGGGCGGGATGGGGTGAGTTTTGACCTGTCGGGCTTCTCGATGTCGGGCGACGCGCGCCTCACTTACCATGCGCCGTCGCCGTCCACCGCCAGTGCATATATCGGCAGTTTCTACGCGACGCGCTCGGACGACCCGTCCAATCCCTTCGGCGATCCCTACCGTCTCGACATCATCAAGGGAGCACCGGGCTCGGCGGACATCATTACGCTGGCATTCCCGGAAAATGCCAACGGCGCCAAGAAGTGGCAGGCGGCTTATGACTGGGGTGTGCATGCGGATGGCATCGCTTTCGAGGGCGGCAGCATGGTGCTGAAAGACGTCGTCTTCTCCGGCGGCGGCATCCAGTGGACCACCCCGCGCGTCAACGATGGCATCGCATTCGGCCTCGGCCTGCGCGTGGACATCGGCGACATGATGCTGCGCCCGCGCGGCCGCGACGACGTGACACAAGCCAATCCGGCCGGCGTCACGGAGCAGATGCACTTCCGCGGCCTGCGCATCGGCGCCGTCGACAGCAACGGCAATTTCCTGAGTGCCCCCTGGCGCATTGCGGACGTGACATCGCAACCGGGCATCTTCAACGCCGTCACGGATGACGCCGGCAACGCGCGCATGCGCATCGGCATCGACTGGCCCGATGCAAACGGCGCCGCGCTTGGTGGCCTGCAGGTCGATAACCTGTCCTTCCGCAGCGACGTGACCGGCAATGTGGATCTTGGTTCGAGCAGAATCGGTTCCATGCAGATCCAGTACCTCGACATCAGATTCAAACCCTGACATGCGCAGAACATTTTTCCTTATTCTTTCTTCGCTGGTCCTCGCCGGACATGCATTCGCGCAGACACCGCTGGACGACGAGGCGCTGTCGGACGTAAGCGGCGCCGACGGCATCAACTTCGCCATGCACCTGTCCCTTAACGATCCGACACTGGCCAATCCCTCGTCCAACAGCAGGATCTCCATGGGGTTCAATGTCGACGGCCGCACGACGCACGTCGTGGTGCGCAACCTGCGCGGCGCCATCGATGTGTTCGGCCTCTCGCTTGACGTGGAGAAGAAACCGGACGGCACGGACTACCTTGCCATCGGCCTGCCGGCTCACGTCAAGTACACCGACCTCGGATTCGAATCACTGAGCGTGCAGACCGATCCCGCAGCCCCCGTGACGGAAAGCCTTGGGCGGCTGACGGTCAATGGAACGGTCAATATGCAGGGACAGCTGAGGATGTGGGCCCACTGACAGCCTTCAGAAAAAGATTGACTCAGGTCAATGACGGAACCGACGGCGAATGATGAACTGACGCCTGCGCCATCTACCCGGCGCGCGTCGGCTGGAGGGACATCATGCACCTGGTACGCTGGCAGGACGACTATCTCGTCGGTGACGAGACAATCGACAACGACCACAAGACCCTGTTCAGGATGATCAATGAGTTCTACGATGCGTTCGCGCATTCGCGCAAGCGCAGCGACCTCAACCGCATCCTGATCCGGCTGGTGAAATATTCCGAAGAGCACTTCCAGCGCGAAGAAAAGATCATGGCCGATCACGGCTTCCCCGCCACCGCGGACCATCACAAGGTGCACGAGGAACTGTATGAAACGATCTTTGCACTGAACAAGCGCCTCGAAAACGATCCCTCTCCGCTCGACCGCGACGCCGTCAGCTTCCTCAAGCACTGGCTGGTGGACCACATCCTCAAACACGACATGGCGCTGGGCGAGTTCATCCGCGCGACAAAGAAGGCTGAACCGAAGGCGGAGCAGCCGGCAGCCTGAAAAAAGTCAGACGGCCGAAGGCAGGCGCTGGAGCAGCAGCAATCCGTGGAAATCGTTGGCGGCGACCGGGCGGCTGAAGAGGTAGCCCTGCATGCTGTGGCAACCGTTGTCGACCAGGAAGCGCTGCTGGTCGTGCGTCTCGACCCCCTCCGCCACCACACGCAGACGCAAGCTGTTGCCCAACGCAATGATCGCGCAGGTGATCGCCGTACCGTTGGCGTCGGTGCCGATGTCGCGCGTGAAGGATTGGTCGATCTTCAGTTTGTCGATCGGGAAGCGCTTCAGCTGCGACAAGCTGGAGTAGCCGGTGCCGAAGTCGTCAATGGAGAACTTCACGCCGAGTGCGCGCAGCTCGCCCATGACCGCAACGACGCGCTCGGGGCGCTGCATGATCATGCTCTCCGTCAGTTCAAGCTCGAGGCACTCCGGCGCGAGACCAGTTTCTTCCAGCACCTGGCGCACCTGTTTGGCGAAGTCGTCCTGCCTGAACTGGCGCGCCGACACGTTGACGGCCACCTGTAGGCCGGCGAAGCCGAGCTCGTGCCATCGCTGCGTCTGGCGGCAGGCTTCGCGCAGCACCCACAGTCCGATCTCGATGATGTGACCGGTCTCTTCCGCCACGGGGATGAAGCGGGCCGGCGATATCATGCCCATTTCCGGATGCAGCCAGCGCACCAGGACTTCCATGCCGGTAATGCATCCCGTTGCCAGGTCGACCTGCGGCTGGTAGACGAGGTGGAATTCGTTGCGCTGCAATGCCTGGCGCAGGCTGCTTTCAATCTGCAGGCGCTCGACCGAGGCGTGGTTCATTTCCTCGCAGAAGAACTGATAATTGCTTTCGCCGGATTCCTTGGCATGGTGCAAGGCGACGTCGGCATGCTTGATCAGCACCTGGGTCGCGCGGCCGTCGTCCGGATAAACGCCGATTCCGATACAGGCACTGATGTTGATCTCGTGTCCGTCGAGGAAGAAGGGACGCGACAGCTCGCCCAGAACGCGCTCGGCAAGGACGGCGGCATCCTGGGGCCGGGACAGTTCCTCCATGATGACCACGAACTCGTCTCCGATGTGACGCGTAACCGTGTCCGCGCCGCGCATGACGCTGTTCAACCGTTCTGCGACGGCGACGAGCAGCCGGTCGCCGACATGGTGCCCGAGTACTTCGTTGATATGCGCGAGTCGATCCAGGTCGATGGCCAGCAAGGCGACCTGCTGACCGTCACGCTCCGCAACTTTCAGCGCATGGTCGACGCGGTCGTACAGGAAGGCGCGGTTCGGCAGGCCGGTCATCGCGTCATACATGGACAGGCGTTCGATCTCGCTTTGTGCCGCCTTGGCCTGCGAGACATCGCTGAAGATCCCGATATAGTTCGTCGTCGTGCCGCCATCGTCGAGTACACGCGTGACGGTCAGGTGTTCGACGTACAGCTCGCCGCACTTGCGGCGGTTCCACATCTCGCCGGACCAGTGTCCTTCCTCGGCGAGGGTCTTCCACATCTGCCGGTAGAACTGCGGGTCCTGCCGGCCCGAGTGCAGGACGGCGTGCGTCTTGCCGACGACTTCCTCCTCGCCATAGCCGGTGATGCTGCTGAACGCGCGGTTGACCTTCAGGATGCGTCCGGCGGCGTCCGTGATCGAAATGCCCTGCGTGCTGTTTTCGAAGACCTTCGCCGACAGGCGCAGTTCGTCTTCGGCACGCTTGCGTTCGCTGATGTCGGTATAGGTGGTGATGAAACCTGCCGGATGGTTGTTGACCAGCATCGGCTTGCCGGAGACGAGATGCGTCTTGCCGTTCGGCCGCGTGCGTTCGAACTGGTGCGGCCGAAACTGCATCGCCAGCTGGTGGAAGCGGGCGACGTGTGTTTCCGGGTCGCCGGAGCCGTACTCGCCGCGCTGCGCGGGAACGCGCACGAGGTCGTCGAAAAGCGCGCCGTCATGCACCAAGTCCAGCGGCAGGCCCAGCACCTCCACCATGCCGGCATTCCAGTGGCGCAGCTTGAGGGTTTCGTCAAATACGCTGATGCCTTGCGGCAAATGTTCGAGCACAGCGCGGATGGAAGCAGACTCCCGGGCCAGCGCGGTCCTTGCTTCCTTCTCGCGCGTGACATCCATGTAAACCGTTACGAATCCGCCGCCCTGCAACGGCTGCCCGCGAATTTCGATCACGGTGCCGTCGGGTCGCGTGCGCTGCAGGATATGGGGTTCGCCGCGCCTGACCAGTGCCAGGCGCGCGCGCACCTGCTCCTCCGGATCGCCGGGTCCGTACTCGCCGCGCTGCGCATTGAAGCGGAATATCTTTTCCAGGGAGGTTGTTTCGCCGTCGAAGAGCGTTGGCGGAACGTCGAGGATCGAGCGCGCGAGGGAATTGGCGAGCACGATGTTCAGGTCGGCATCGATCAGCGAGATACCGCATGGAATGTTGTCCATGACTGTCTGAAGCGCATTACCGAGGCGCTTGCGTTCGCTGATGTCAACCATGATGCCCTGCAGGCCGGATGGGCGGCCATCGTGCATCTCCACGCTGATGAGGTCCTTGAACCAGACAACGCGCCCGTCGCGGGCGATCATGCGGTATTCGAAACAACGGTTGGTGGCCTGGCTGGTCCAGGAGACGCAATGCTCGATAGCCAGGGCACGGTCCGCAGGGTGCAGGTGCGCTTCCCAGAAACCTTCCTCCAGCCATTCTTCCGGCGCGTAACCGAGGATGCGCCTCGCCTGTTCGCTGACGAAGGTAAAGCGGAACGTTTGCGGATCGGCTTCCCAGACAATGCCGTCAATGTTGTTGACGAGTTTCTCGAAACGCAGCCGGGCATGTTCGACGGCCTCATCCACTGCCTTTCGTACTTCGCTCGATGTGCGTGTCAGCATGGGTAAGGTCCGGTTGCGTTTTTGTGTGCTGGATTGACCGCGGCTAGGCCGCGGAGGCGAGTACTTCGTCGATGGCGAGCAACGTCACTGAATGCGGGCCGAAGGTGCCAAGCCCGATCAAATAGTCGTTCTTCAGGCCGCCTCTGGCGCGTGGTGCCGGTATGACACGTCCCGGATCAATGCGGTGGACATCCGATATCCCGTCGACCACCACACCGACGGTGCGTCCGTCGATGTTGAGCACAATGACGCTGGTCGAATCGTCGAAGACGGCGTCGCCAAGCGAGAAGCGCTTGCGCATGTCGACGATCGGCACCCTGATACCACGCAGGTTGGCAACACCGACGTCCAGATCGAGGTCATGCGCTTCCTGGGCGAACGCGGCGAAACCGCGAATCTCCTGCACGCGCTGCATGTCGATCCCGTATTCGTCGCTGCCCAGCATGAAGGCGAGCACTTCATCCGGTGGGGAACGTCTGGCGGTGGTTGTCTTCTTCATCAGAATTGACCCGTGTCAAAGAATCTTTCCGTAGGACAGCAACTTACGTGCCATATAGAAAATAGCCGGTTCAGCGCGAAATCTAGCGCTTCCTGCACACGTTATTCCTGAGAACGGGAAGACCGCCTTTCCTGCTTGCGGGAAAGCGAGACGGTTGCGAGCGTGCCCTGTTGACTGAAAGACAAGCCGCAACCGGCGCCGATGAGCTGTGCTACTCTCGCGCAACATGAGGCGGTGCACAAATCGCGGCCCGCCGGATCCTGTCCATGCACATGAATATCAAGGCCTACTTCCCCAGTCGCGGCGTCGGCGGCTATCTCGCCGCGGCCTTCTCGGCGCTGTCCATCCTCCTCACCGTAATCCTCGTCGAAGTGATCGGCCTGACGGCGAGCACCCAGCTCAAGTCGAACATTGGCGACAGCTTGGCCGAGCTGGCCCTCCAAACGTCGGACAAACTGGACCGCGGCATGTACGAGCGCTATCGCGAGGTGCAACTGATGGCGCAGCGGCAGGACCTGACGTCGCCCGGCACCAGTGCCGAGGACAAGCGCATGGTGCTCGACACGCGCCAGGAGACCTACCACTATTACGCCTGGATCGGCCTGGTCGATCCGGACGGCAAGGTCCTGGTCGCCACGCGCAAGATGCTGGAAGGCGCTGACGTGTCCCAGCGTCCCTGGTTCCGCAACGCGCTCAACGGCATCAATGTCGGCGACGTGCACGAAGCCGTTCTGCTGGCGAAGCTGTTGCCGAGCCCCTCGAACGAGCCGAAACGTTTCGTCGATGTCGCCTTTCCCTATTCCGACAAGAGCGGAAAGATCGCGGGTGTTCTCGGCGTGCACCTGTCATGGCAATGGGCACGGGAAGTCGAACAATCCGTCATGGAACCGATCGCCGTCCGCCGCAAGGTGGAGTCCATGATCGTGAGCACGGACGGCACCGTACTGCTGGGTCCGCCCGGATTGCAGGGACAAAAACTGACACAGCAGAGCGTCACGGCGGCGCGCAACGGCAGGAGTGGCTTCGTTGTCGAAGACTGGGCCGACGGGCGCAAGTACCTCGTCGGGTACAGCAAGGGCAAGGGCTACGCGTCCTATCCCGGCCTCGGATGGACGGTGCTCGTGCGGCAGAACGTGGAGGACGCTTACGAGCCGGTGCGCCGCATCCAGCGCACCGTCCTCGGCAGCGGGATCGTGCTGGCGTTGCTGTTCTCCCTCCTCGGACTGATCGCGGCGCGGCGCATCAGCCGTCCGATGCAGGAACTGGCGGAGGCTGCCCAACGCATCCAGCGCCGCGAGCTGACGGAAATTCCCCTCGCCGCGGCCGCCTATGCCGAAGTGCGCACACTCACCGGATCCCTCAACGCCCTGCTGTCGAACCTGCTGCAAAAGGAAAGCGACCTGAAGGAGCTGAACCTGACCCTCGAACGGCGCGTCGAGCAGCGCACACGCGAACTCGAACAGGCGCTCGCGCAGGTCACCGCCAACGAAAAACGCATCCAGACCATCATTGAAAGCGCGCAGGATGCCTTCATCGCGGTGGACCTGAACGGCCGCATCACGGACTGGAACGCAGCGGCCGAGCGCATGTTCGGCTGGCGCGCGGACGAAGCGGTCGGCCGCCCCCTGGTCGAGCTGGTCGTTCCCGAGCGTTTCAGGGAAAGCCTTGCGAACGCGATGAACGCGTTTAACGAAACCGGCAGGATCGGATTGCTCGACCGTCGATTGGAGCGCGTCGTGGTCGACCGCAAGGGCGAGGAAATCCCGGTCGAGGTGACGATAGGACTGGCGGGCAGCGGCGATACGTATTTCTTCAGCGCCTTCCTGCACGACATTTCCGAGCGCAAGAAGGTGGAGCGCATGAAGAATGAATTCATTTCCACCGTCTCGCACGAGCTGCGCACGCCGATGACGTCGATCCGTGCCTCGCTGTCGATGCTGGCCGGCGGATTCGCCGGCGAACTGCCCCCGGATACGCAAGAGCTGGTCGGCATCGCGCATGAGAGCTGCGAGCGCCTGGTGCGCCTGGTGAACGACGTGCTGGATATCGAAAAGATCGAATCCGGCAACATGGAGTTCGACATCCGGCCGCAAGCACTTGGCCCGCTGGTTAAGCAGGCCGTCCACGCGGTGGGCGGCACCGCCGCGCAGATGGGCGTGAGGATCGATGTGGAATGCGACGCAGACAACCTCCGGATCAACGCGGACCACGATCGCATGATCCAGGCCCTGGTCAACCTGCTATCCAACGCCATCAAGTTCTCGCCTTCCGGTTCGTCGGTCACACTGCGGGCAGAAAGCCACGAGGGGAAGGTGCGTGTGTCGGTCATCGATAACGGACCAGGCATTCCCGCGGAGTTCAGGGACCGCATCTTCCAGAAGTTTGCGCAGGCGGACTCCACCGACTCGCGGCAGAAAGGCGGCACCGGACTCGGTCTGAGCATCTGCAAAAGCATCGTGGATGAACATGGCGGTCGCATCGGTTTCGATTCGGAGGCTGGCCGCGGCGCGACCTTCACGATCGAACTGCCTCCGGCCTAGTTCAACTCGTGCAATGCGATGCCGCCAAAGGACGGCCAGGCGGAAAAAAGATGTTCCAGTCCCGGCAAAAGCTCGACGAGCCGCGCCGGGTCGCGATGGAAACTGGTCGCCGAGCCGTCGAATATCGACGTGGATTCCAGGCGAAACGCGGGGCCGTGCGGATTACGGCGCGGCTCCTTGAGCAGGACCAGCACCGGTACCTGCTCGACGCTGACCAGCCACAACTCCCCTTCCACCGCACGCACGTAGCGGCGCTGCTGTTCCGCCTCCACGGGACCGGCTTCGAGCGCGATGCGCACGCTCTTGCCGTGCGCCGTGCCCCAGTCCAGGAACGGGACGGCGAAGCGGCGGATCTGCGCCGGATCGGTCCGGTAGTTCATGACAGTGAGGCCGCTCGCCGCTGACGATAGACCTTCCATCAGTTCCGCCTTTTCAGCCCACCAGAACGGCACCACAAACTCGAGCGGCATGCCGTGCGCAGCACGGCGCAGTGCGCGTGCAAGGGCAATGTAATGCCTGTCCAGCCCCTGCGCGGACAGCTCGTATCCAGGCAGCAGGTAATGCTCGATGTCGAACTGCATGCCGGCAAGCCGCGCATCGGCCTCCACGCTAGCGTTGTACGCAGCGTAGGCGCGAACGCGTGCAACCGTCTTGGCGTGTTCAGCCGGAAGCACCATGCGGGGATCGCCGTCGACGCTCCACACCGCGATTCCGGCGCTCTTCGCGCGACGCACGAATGCGGAAAGAGGTCTTGGATCGAGGATGGCGTCGCCGGACACCGGCACGGAAATGAACAGTGCGCGCACGCCCCGTTCTTGCGCACGCGCGATCACATCATCGGCGCGCTCCGCCCACTGCCGCGAATCCCATACCCACGCTGATCGCACCGCGGGCGAGGCGGACTGCGGGACGAGCGTGAGCTCGGACAGGTCGAGTTCGGCGGCCTGCCGGGGGCAGGCAATTGAAAAGGAACGCCAGGTGCCGCGGTCGAATCCCTCCCGTGGAAGCGGCAGTTCGGTGGAAGCCTTGTCCGGGAGGACGGCTCCCAGGCCGGTCGCACTCTCTTTTGCCGCATGCGCGGCATCGGCGATCGACACCTCGAAGCGGCCGTTCGCGCTGCCATCCAGGCGAAGCGTTGCCCGTGCCAGCGGCAGAGTCCACTTGCCGGTCAGCAGAACGCCGGCCGGGTGCGTCCCTGCGCTGCAGCGCAGGCGCAGGCGTCCGCCCTCGATGCGGGCTTGCACCCGCTCTTCCACGCCAAATACTTGCGCCTCCATGGCAGGCAACAGGTTTTCCAACATGGGCATGGGTTGCGGGCGATCCGGTGCGGATGTTCCAGCGGATGCGGTGACGCTGCCGATCGTGAAGCGGCCTTCGCGTTCCGGCCCCTGCAGGAGAATGCGCTCGCCCAGTGCTTTTGCAATGGCGGGTGCAAGCGGATGGATTGCTGCGATCGTTCCGGCATCGACTGGCAATGCAGTCCCGCCGCATCCGGCTTCCGGTGCCTCGCTGACAACAAGTTGCATGCGCGTGCCGTCAGGGCGCACGAACTCCGTACCGGCTCCGCCCGTATCGCGTGCTTGCGGACATAGCTGGAGGGATGCGGCCTGTACGCCTGCTGCCATGAGCCAGATTCCCAATATCGTCGCGCGCATGGTCTAGACTTTGCGCTGCCAGTTTCCCTTGCGCGTCATCGCGCCCCAACTCGCCTCTCCCTCCGTTGCCCAGCGATACAGGCCGACGAGCCGCCACCAGCTGTTGATCTGCCGATAGCCGAAGTTCTCCAGCAGGACGATCAGCGCCAGCATCGCGAGATGACGTGGTTCGGGGTAGATGTGGAAGGACATTTCCTCCAGCAGCAGGCCGGAGGCGGACAGAAGGATGCCCAGCCCGATCGCGACGAACAGGAACACCGCGAACGCCTGCCACGATATCCATCCGAAGGCGAAGGCAACAGCCATGAAGATGTATCCTCCCAGTTCCACCAGTGGTCCAAGCCATTCGAACAGCAGCATGAACGGAAAGGCGGCCCAGCCCGGCGCGCCGCCGTTACGGCTGAACACGAGTCCCCAGTTGGCGGACAGGCTCTCGGACAAGCCGCGCTGCCAGCGGATGCGCTGGTTGCGCAGGGTCTGCCGGTCTTCCGGCGCTTCTGTCCAGCACACCGGGTCGGGGACGAATTCGATCCGGTACGGCTGCCGCCGCGCGCGCAACAGGCGGTGCATGCGCACCACGAGTTCCATGTCTTCGCCAATGGTCTTCGGACGGTAACCGCCCGCCTCGATCACCACCTCCTTGCGGAACAGGCCGAACGCGCCGGAGATGATCAGCATGCCGTTCACCGTCGACCAGCCCAGCCGGCCAAAGAGGAAGGCGCGCAGGTATTCGACCACCTGGAACAGCGCCCAGATATTGTCCGGCAACCCCACCCGCGTCAGGAAACCGCCGCTCACCTCGCAGCCGTTGGCCACGCGCACCGTGCCGCCGGTGGCGACGACGGTCGCATCGTTGAGGAAGGGTTTGACCACGCGCTGGAGGCTGTCGCGCTGCAGGATCGAGTCTGCATCGACGCCGCAGAACAGCGGATAGCGCGATGCATTGATGCCGGCATTGAGCGAGTCGGCCTTGCCGCCGTTCACCTTGTCGATCACGCGCAGGTTTGGATAGCGGGTCGAACGGAAAATTCCATTGACCGGTTTTGTTTCCAGCTGGATGCGGTAGGCTTCCGGGAACGGATGCAGGTCGAACTCCTTCTTGAGCACCTCGAGCGTGCCGTCCTTCGAGCCATCATTGATGACGATGATTTCGAGTTCGGAATAAGCGAGCTGCAGCATGGAGCGCACCGAGGCGGCAATCGTTGCCTCTTCGTTGTAGGCCGGGACGAGCAGGCTGATGGGCGGCTCGAGTCCGGAATACACCTGCGGCAGGTCCTCGAGAATACGCTCCTGCCCCTTGCGGCGCAGGCTGGCGATCGACAGCAGGTTGAGCAGGAGGTAGCCGCCGTTCAGCAGGATGAAGTACACCAGGATGAACCATGTGGTGAAGTCGACGATGGCCTGGTGCAGGTTCATCCTGCGTCCCTTTCTGAAAGCGCATGCCGGAGCATGTCGGCGGCAAAGCGGTCGGTCGTTGCGGCAGCAAGCGCCTCCACATCTCCCGCCTGGACGAACGGCAGGTTCAGCAGTGCCTGTGCGGCACGGTAGCGCACCCACCACTGCGCATCGCCAAGCATGTCCTGCAGCCGTGCGATGTCTGAGCGGTCGCCGATCCGTCCGAGCGCCTTGGACGCGTGCACCCGGACGCGCCACTCGGGGTGCACCAGACGCTGGCGCACGTCATCGAGCAGGACGGGATCCTGTACCAACCGCAAGGCGGCAATCGCAAGTTCTGTGTTGCCACTGCGAAGCAGCGTGGCCAGCTGGGCCGCGGGAAGGGTCACGCGCAGGGCTTCCGCGAGGTGAAGCGCACGCACAAGGTGGCCGGCCTCCAGTTGCATGAGGGCCTCGGACAGATAGCGCGCACAAATGTCTTGCGCATCCTGCAGGATATTTGCCACCTGCGGCAGCGCCCAGTCCTCTCGCCGCAGCAATGTGGGCAACATTTCCCGCATCGCCTTGTCCGCATCTGCCTGAACCAGTGCCCAGAGCGCCTGCAGGGACGTGGCGCTATCCGGTGCGGAGGCCAACTGCATGAGGTCACCCCAGGCAGATGAGTCGCGCAAGTGGCCAGTCACCAGCACGCCGAGCAGGCGCTCCGACCGGTTGCCATTCCTGAGCAGTTCTCGTGCGATGCCGTCGCAACCAAGCCTGTAGGCCACCTCGTTCAAGGCCGTGCTTGCCTCGCCGCGGACCGACAGGTGCAAGTGCAGCCACAGCCTGAGGAATGGGAGGCGTTCCCGGGGCGGCAATGGCGGCAGCGTGTCCGGCGGCGCTTCGGCAAGCGCCGCCGTCAGCAAGGGTCGCCATTTCGCGATGACCGCCTTTTCGAGCCGTTCGTGGCGGCGCAATGCCATGCGCAGGTGAACGATCTGCGCGCCCAGCAGCAGGGTCAGCGCAAGTGCGCCCATGCCCGTCCAGAAGGCTGCCAACAGGAAAGGGTCAGAAAGTGTACTGAAGACCAAGACTGATTCCGTTACGGCTGTAGAAATCACCCTGGCGGGTGTGACCGGCACTGTAATTCACCGCCCAGTCGCGATTCAGCCAGTGCCGTCCAACGATGACGGCAGAACGAAGGCTGGTCAGCGTGACCGTGCCGGCAATGCTTGCCGCTTCCTTGCCGCCAGCCACAATCAGTCCGACGGAATTGCGGTCGCCATAGTAATAGGTACCGCGAAACTCGCTACTGTGCGCGGTGCTGTCGAACGCCCGCGCCGGTCGCCATCCAATTGATGCGCTGAACGAAGAGAAATAGTGCTCCAGCATCAACAAACCCTGGTTGACCCGCTCGGCATCGTACTTCGTCGTCCTGGCGCCCGTGTGCAGCAGCCATGCGGGCGCGAACTCGAACTGCAGCGCAGCGCCGAAAGCGTGCCGCGCGAGCACCCGATGCGTTGAACTGACATTCGCATCAAAGCTTGCGATCAGCTTCTCGCCGAACGGATGCACATAGTTGATTGCGAATTGCCGGTCCTGCAAGCCGAAACGCTCGGTCCGGGTGAAGCCTACACCCGCGCTTTGGCGCGGACCATACTGTTGCTGCAACTGGACGTTGGCCTCGAGCCAGTCGGGCGTGTTGTTGCTCAGGTGATCGGCGCCGATCGTCAGGCCCAAGGTCGACTGGGCGTTCGCCATCGCCGTGGACGCTATCAGTATGGCGGCAATCATTACCCTCATGGCTTGTCCTTCAGAAAACGGCGCACGCGCGCAAGCAACTCGTTCGGCTGGAACGGCTTGACGATGTAATCATTGGCGCCGGCGTCGAGGGCGCGGACGATGTCGCGCTCCATGTTCTTCGCGGTAAGCATGACGATGGGAATGCTTTCCCACCCCGCAGTCGCGCGCACGATACGGACCAGTTCGAAACCGTCGATGTAAGGAAGCATCACGTCGAGCAGGATCAGCCCGGGCCTTTCCTGCCCTTCCTCCACCAGCTTGCGCGCGGCCATGCCGTCGGTGGCGAGCAGCGTACGCCAGCCCTGGCGCTCGAGCATGAACTTGAGAATCTGTGAAATATGATCGTCGTCCTCGACGACAAGAATAGGCGGCATTGGCGGCTGGGCACTCATGATTGAAAGCATCAATGCAAGGACGACACAATCTTACAGAAGTTCGCCCAACACGGCTGGCCCCATGTTATTCCCCTTCGCGGTCAGCGGTATTTGGCGGCGGTAATGAACTGGCTGAACGACTCGCACCATACGATAACCGTGGTGTACGCGCCAGGATCGACCTGCTCAGGCAGCGGTACGATGAAATTGTCGAAGGTCTTCACGTCGCCCACGCGCACCATGCGTTGTTTCAGGCGCAAGAAGTCTGCCTCCGTCTCCACGAACTCGGGCGAGAGATACAGCTTGTAATCGGGACCGGGAGCAATGCGGCCCTGCAGGGAAATCCTGTTCCGCCCGATGAACACGGTGCCTTCGCCCCAGTGCAAGGCGTCGCTGTCCTTGAGGTCGCGGCGGAACTGTCCCTTGAACTCCGCGCCGGCTGCTGCTGCCCCCACCTCTGCGGCCCTGGGCGCGGGCGGCGCGGTCAGGATGGGTAACGCATAGATGCCCCCGGCAAAACCGGCAAGTGCGGCGGCGGCATGGGTGGCGACGAGCAGGAGGCTTTTCTTCTTGTTCATGGAGGTCCCCGAAAAGCAGGTTGTGGAGGAAACCGGAATGTGAGGCCGCGCACGTTTTCGCCCCATATTAGTCCAAGGTCAACGCCTGGTATATCGGCATCGATATGTAGCTTAGCTACTTTCCGCGCTTCAAATTGTAGTTATCGCATGATTTAATGCAGAATCTTTGAAAGATTACTACATTTTTCAAGTCGATCCAGGCTCGCCTGCCCGTCTCCACCCGATAAAAGCCATGCAACTTTCCGATCAAGACAAGGACGTCTTTCTGCAGGAAGATATCCGCCAGCTGGGCCGCATTCTGGGCGATACCATCCGTGCCCAGCTCGGCGACGAGGTTTTCACGCTGATCGAAAACATCCGGCAACGCTCCATCCGTTTCCGCCGCGACCAGGACACAGTGGCGCGCCGCGAACTGGAGGAAACGCTCTCCTCGCTGTCGCCGGAACGTACCACCCAGGTCATCCGCGCCTTCAGCTATTTCTCCCTGCTGGCCAATATCGCCGAAGACCAGCACCACATCCGCCGTACCCGCGCCCACCTGATCGCCGGTTCGCCGCCGCGCAAGGGAAGCCTTGCGCATGCAATCTATGCCGTCTTCGACGCCGGCGTATCGGCGGCGGAGCTGGCCGACTTCTTCCGTCATGCCGTGGTCAGTCCGGTGCTCACCGCGCATCCCACCGAGGTGCAACGGAAAAGCGTCCTGAACTGCCAGATGGTCATCGCACGCCTGCTCGACGAGCGCACGCGCATGCAGTTGACCGCCGAGGAGGCGCGCGAGAACGACGAGGCGCTGCGCCGCGCGATCCTGACGCTATGGCAGACGCGCATGTTGCGCAATTCCAAGCTGTCGGTGCTGGACGAAGTGGAGAACGGTCTTTCCTATTACGACTACACCATGCTTCGCGAGCTGCCGCACCTGTACGCCGGACTGGAAGACCTGCTGTCCGCACGCACCGGGGAAGCAATGGAACTCCCCGGTTTCATGAAGATCGGCAGCTGGATCGGCGGCGACCGCGACGGCAATCCCTTCGTCACGGCGGATGTGCTCGAATCAGCGTTGCGCATGCAATGCCAGCGCGCGCTGTCCTTCTATCTCGCCGAACTGCACACCCTCGAATCGCAGCTCTCGCTGGCCAGCCGCCTTGTTTCCTGTTCGCCTGAACTGCAGGCGCTCGCCGATGCATCCCATGACGATTCCCCGCACCGCGCCGACGAGCCGTATCGCCGCGCGATTTCCGGCATCCATGCGCGCCTCGGCGCCAGCCTGCGTGTGATGACCGGCGCGCCGGGCCGCTCCGATCCGCAGGTGAAACCGTATCGTAGCGCCGAAGAACTGTTGCACGACCTGAACGTCATCCACCGCTCGCTCACGGCAAACGGTTCCACCGCGCTGACGCGCGGGAGGCTGCGCGGATTGCGGCGCGCCGTCAGTGTCTTCGGCTTCAGCCTGGCCCCGATCGACCTGCGCCAGAATTCCGACGTGCATGAACGGGTCGTCGCCGAACTGCTCGCGACCGCCTGCCCCGGCACCGACTACCTTGGCCTGGATGAAGAGTCCCGAGCGAGGCTGATGCTGCAGGAAATCGGCTCGCCGCGTCCCCTGGCATCCGCCCATCTCGACTACGCCGACGAAACGCGCTCGGAACTGGCCATCTTCAACGCCGCGCGCAAGGCGCACCTGCAGTTCGGCACCGATGCCATCCAGAACTGCATCATCTCCAAGGCAAACAGCGTGTCCGACATCCTCGAGGTGGCGCTACTGCTCAAGGAAGCCGGGATCCTGCGCCCGAGCGAAGGCCGCATGGACGTCAATATCGTCCCCCTGTTCGAAACCATCGCCGACCTGCGCAACAGTGCGGCGATCATGGACAGCCTGCTCGCCCTGCCCGCCTACAAGCGCCTGCTGCAATCGCGTGACGATACCCAGGAAGTCATGCTCGGTTATTCCGACAGCAACAAGGACGGCGGCTTCCTGACATCCGGATGGGAACTGTACAAAGCGGAAATCGATCTGATCGCCGTGTTCCGCAAGCACGGTATCCGCCTGCGACTCTTCCATGGGCGGGGCGGGTCCGTGGGACGCGGCGGCGGTCCGAGCTACGAAGCCATCCTCGCGCAACCTCCCGGCGCGGTGCAGGGGCAGTTGCGCCTGACCGAACAGGGCGAAGTGATTACAGCGAAGTATGCGAATCCGGAAGTAGGCCGCCGCAATCTCGAAGTGCTGGCGGCCGCCACCGTGGAAGCGAGCTTTCTTGCCCAGCGCGAATCCGGCCCGGATCCCGCCTTCCTCGACACCATGGAAATCCTGTCCGCGCAAGCCTTCCGCGCCTACCGTAACCTGGTCTACGAGACGGAAGGCTTCGAAACCTATTTCTGGGAATCCACCGTCATCGCCGAGATCGCCGGCCTGAACATCGGCAGCCGTCCCGCTTCGCGCAAAAAGACGCGTGCCATCGAGGACTTGCGCGCGATCCCTTGGGTGTTCAGCTGGGCGCAATGCCGGCTGATGCTGCCCGGCTGGTTCGGCTTTGGCTCTGCCGTGAACGCCTACCTGGAAAAGCATCCGGACGGCCTTTCCTTGCTTCAGCGCATGCACCGGGAATGGCCGTTCTTCAGCACCCTGCTTTCCAACATGGACATGGTGCTGGCCAAGAGCGACATCGCGATCGCCAGCCGCTACGCCACGCTGGTGGAAGACGAAACCTTGCGCAACGCCATCTTCCCGCGCATCAAGGCCGAGCACCAGACAACCATCGACGCACTGATGGCCATCACCGGCCAGAAGGAGCTGCAGGAGAACAATCCCCTGCTCCAGCGGTCCATCCGCAACCGTTTCCCCTATCTCGACCCGCTCAACCACGTGCAGGTCGAACTGCTGCGCCATTTCCGCAAGGGGCAGCAGGAAGAACGCATCCGGCTGGGCATCCACCTCTCGATCAACGGGATTGCCGCCGGCCTGCGCAACAGCGGATGAACGACAACAACAATCATTTTCCAACCCATCACATTCAACAAAGAGAGCAGACATGACTATTCGCGTCGCAATCAATGGCTATGGCCGCATCGGCCGCAACATCCTTCGTGCCCATTACGAAGGCGGCAAGCAGAACGACATCCAGATCGTTGCCATCAACGACCTGGGCAATGCCAATTCGAATGCCCACCTGACCCTCTACGACACGGTGCACGGCAAGTTCCCCGGCACCATCGAAGTGGACAACGATTCCATGATCGTCAACGGCGACAAGATCAAGGTCTTTGCGCAGCGCGATCCGGCGCAGATCCCGTGGAAAGACCTTGATGTCGACGTCGTGATGGAGTGCACCGGCTACTTTACGACCAAGGAAAAGGCATCGGCCCACCTGAAGGGCGGCGCGAAGAAGGTCATCATCTCCGCACCGGGCGGCAAGGATGTCGATGCGACCGTCGTGTTCGGCGTGAACGAGGGCGTGCTGACGGCTGCGCACACCGTGATCTCGAATGCATCCTGCACCACCAATTGCCTGGCCCCGCTGGTCAAGCCGCTGCACGAAAAAATCGGTGTGGTGAACGGGCTGATGACGACGGTGCATTCGTACACCAACGACCAGGTGCTGACCGACGTGATGCACGAAGACCTGCGCCGCGCCCGTTCCGCCACCCAGTCCATGATTCCGACCAAGACCGGGGCCGCTGCCGCAGTCGGCCTCGTGCTGCCGGAACTGAACGGCAAGCTGGATGGCTACGCGATCCGCGTCCCGACCATCAATGTGTCGATTGTCGACCTGTCCTTCGTCGCCGCGCGCGACACCACCGTCGATGAAGTCAACCAGATCATGAAGGACGCTGCCAATGGCCCGATGAAAGGCATCCTGACCTGCAACACCGAGCCGCTGGTCTCCATGGACTTCAACCACAACGCCGCCTCCAGCAACTTCGACGCGACGCTGACCAAGGTATCCGGCCGACTGGTGAAGGTGTCTTCCTGGTACGACAACGAATGGGGCTTCTCCAGCCGCATGCTCGATACCACCGTCGCCCTCATGAACGCAAAATAAAACAGAAAGAGAACTCCATGCCGCGCTCCACCAAGATCGTTTCCACCATCGGTCCCGCTTCCAGCGACCTCGACACCCTGACACGCATGGTGCGTGCCGGGGTGAACGTTGTCCGCCTGAACTTCTCCCATGGGAAAGCACAGGACCATGTCGACCGTGCCCATCTTGTGAGGGAGGCGGCGTCGATGTGCGGCACGGAAGTGGCGATCATGGCCGATCTGCAGGGCCCGAAAATCCGGGTCGGCAAGTTCGAGCACGGCAAGGTTTTCCTGGAGGCCGGAGCGAAGTTCATCCTCGATGCGGATTGCGAACTCGGCAATGCCGAACGCGTCGGCCTCGACTACAAGGACCTGCCGCGCGACCTGAAGGCGGGCGATGTGCTGCTGCTGAACGACGGCCTGATCGTGCTGAAGGTCGACACGGTCCGCGGCAACGAGATCCATACCACGGTCAAGATCGGCGGCGACCTGTCCAACAACAAGGGCATCAACCGCCAGGGCGGCGGCCTGTCCGCGCCGGCGTTGACGGCCAAGGACATGGAAGACATCAAGACCGCAGTCAGCCTCGGCGCCGACTACATCGCGGTGTCTTTTCCCAAGAATGCCGCCGACATGGTGATGGCGCGCCAGCTGGCCAACATCGCCTGCGAGCCGCACGGACGCAAGCCCTTGATGATCGCAAAGGTGGAGCGTGCCGAAGCCATCCCGCTGCTGCAGGAAATTCTCGACGCATCCGACGGCATCATGGTGGCGCGCGGCGACCTGGCGGTGGAAGTCGGCAATCCCGCCGTGCCGGCGCTGCAGAAGCGCATGATCAAGATGGCGCGCGCGTCGAACAAGCTCGCGATCACGGCCACGCAGATGATGGAATCGATGATCGTCAATGCCGTCCCCACCCGGGCCGAGGTGAGCGACGTCGCAAACGCGGTGCTGGACGGCACCGATGCCGTGATGACCTCGGCGGAGACGGCTTCCGGCAAATACCCGGTCGAGACGGTCGAGGCGATGGCCGCGATCTGCGTGGAAGCGGAAAAAGCCGATGTCGTGAAGCTGGACACGGACTTCCTTAACGTGCACTTCACCCGCATCGACCAGTCGATCGCCTACGGCGCCCTGTTTACTGCCTATCACCTGCGGGTGAAGGCAATCGTTGCGCTGACCGACTCCGGGTCGACCGCGCTCTGGATGAGCCGACACAACATCGATATCCCGATCTATGCGCTCACGCCGAAAGTGGGTACGCGGCGCAAGGCTTCGCTGTATCGCAACGTGACGTCCTTTGAGCTGGCGCAGTCGGGCGACCGGGAAGCGGTATTGCGCGATGCCGAGAATCTGCTCGTCGACAAAGGCGTGGTGAAAAAAGGCGATTTGATCGTGCTGACCTGGGGCGAGCCGATGGGGCAGGTTGGCGGGACGAATTCGATGAAGATTGTGCAGATCGGGAAGGATCGGGCGAGCTTGAACGTGTGAGTCCCGGCAGTACCCAGGGAGTAGTCGCAAGGGGAGAAGGCAGAGCGGGCTTCCTCACCTATCGGCAGCCGCCGCCTGCCCGCTTTCGCCCACCATGATTCAACAACAAGGACCAAGACAATGACCGCCATCATAGACATCATCGCCCGCGAGGTCATCGACTCCCGCGGCAACCCCACCGTCGAATGCGACGTGCTGCTGGAATCCGGTGTGATGGGCCGTGCGGCCGTTCCCTCCGGCGCCTCCACCGGTTCGCGCGAAGCCATCGAACTGCGCGACGGCGACAAGGAACGTTATATGGGGAAAGGCGTGCTGAACGCCTGCCAGAATGTGAACACCGACATCGCCGACGCCATCATCGACATGGACGCCAATGAGCAGGCGCAGATCGATCGCATCCTGATTGACCTCGACGGCACCGAAAACAAGTCCCGCCTCGGCGCCAACGCCACCCTGGCCGTGTCCATGGCCATCGCCAAGGCCGCCGCCGAGGAATCCGGCTTGCCGCTGTACCGCTACTTTGGCGGTTCGGGCGCCATGCAGATGCCGGTGCCGATGATGAACGTCATCAACGGCGGCGCACACGCCGACAACAACCTCGACCTGCAGGAATTCATGATCATCCCGGTGGGCGCTCCGTCCTTCCGTGAAGCGATCCGCTACGGCGCCGAAGTGTTCCACACCCTCAAGAAGATCCTGCACGACAAGGGCCTGACCACCGCCGTCGGCGACGAAGGCGGCTTTGCCCCGTCCGTGGCCAACCATGAAGAAGCGATCAAGCTGATCCTGCAAGCCATCGAGCAGGCCGGCTACGAGCCGGGCACGCAGATCGCGCTGGGCCTGGACTGCGCGGCGTCCGAGTTCTACAAGGACGGCAAGTACCAGCTTTCCGGCGAAGGCCTGTCGCTGTCGTCGGCCGACTTCACCAACCTGCTGGCGACCTGGTGCGACAAGTACCCAATCATTTCGATCGAGGACGGCATGGCCGAGAACGACTGGGAAGGCTGGGCGACGCTGACCAACGCGCTGGGCAAGAAGGCGCAGCTGGTGGGTGACGACCTGTTCGTGACCAACACCAAGATCCTGCGTGAAGGCATTCAGAAGAACATTGCCAACTCGATCCTGATCAAGATCAACCAGATCGGCACGCTGACCGAGACGTTTGCAGCAATCGAAATGGCCAAGCGCGCCGGCTACACCGCGGTGATTTCGCACCGCTCGGGCGAGACCGAGGATTCGACGATTGCGGATATCGCCGTCGGCACGAACGCGCTGCAGATCAAGACCGGTTCCATGTCGCGTTCGGACCGCATGGCCAAGTACAACCAGCTGCTGCGCATCGAGGAAGACCTCGGTGACATCGCCAGCTACCCGGGCCGCAGCGCGTTCTACAACCTGCGTTAACCGGAAGTGACAGTTGGATGAAATTTGGGGGCGTCTGCCCCCAAATTTCTTTAGAATGCACGCATGCGTCTCATCACACTCAGCCTCGCGGCCCTGCTTTTGCTGATCCAGTATCCCCTGTGGCTGGGGAAGGGCGGCTGGCTGCGCGTCTGGGATCTCGAAGGCCAGGTCGAGTCAGCGCAGAAGAAGAACGCCGAACTCAAGGCGCGCAACGACAAGCTCAATTCGGAAGTGCGGGATTTGCGCGATGGTACGGGAGCGGTGGAAGAGCGTGCCCGCTACGAGCTGGGGATGATCAAGAATGGCGAAATTTTCGTCCAGATCCTTGAGCCGGGCAGTACTATTTCGACGGCACCAAAGCCAGGGACTGCAACCAAACCCAACTAGATTGAAAAAACGCCGGGACAACCCGGCGTTTTCATTTTCAGTGCCTTGAACTGCCGGCCTGCTGCAACGCGTCGCGCGTATTGTCCGCCGCGAAGAGCTGCGCGCAATCGACCTTGTCGAACTCGTAATGCTGGCCGCAGAAATCGCAGTTGATCGACAGCTTGCCCAGGTCATCGAGCGCGGCGTCGATTTCCGGCTTGCCCAGCATGATCAGCATGTTGCCGACCTTCTCGCGGCTGCAGCTGCAGTGGAAGGTCGGGTGGGCCGGTTCGAACACGCGGATGGTCTCCTCCCAGAACAGCCGGCGTAGCAGCGTGTTGATGTCGGTCGAAAGCATCTCTTCATTGCGCAGTGTCGATGCGAGCACCACGGTGTGGTTCCACGCTTCGAGGTCATCGGCAACTTGCGTACCCGTGCCGCCATCGCGCGGCAGCTTTTGCAGCAGCAGGCCGCGCGCAACGTTCTCGTCCGCGGCCAACCACAACTTGGTGTCGAGCTGTTCCGAGCGCAGCATGTAATTTTCGATCGCTATCGCAACGGATTCGCCGTCCAGAGGGACAATGCCCTGGTAGGGCTGTTGTCCTGGCAGCTTGTCCGCCGGATCGAGCGTGATCACGAAGCGACCCTGGCCATGTACGTTGACGAGTTGATTGAGCCCTGCGCCTTCCGGAATGATGGCGTCTTCTGCCAGCTTTGCCGTCGCGCGCAGGCGCAGTTCGGAATCGCATTCGATCACCAGCAGCTTCACCGGGCCGTCGCCGTGCATCTGCAGGATCATCATGCCCTTGAACTTCAGGTTCGCCGTCAGCAGGGCGGCGGCGGCAAGCAATTCCCCCAACAGCGTCCTGACAGGCGCCGGGTAGTCCTTGCGTGCCTGGATCTGTTTCCAGGTCTCGGAAATCTCGACCAGCTCGCCGCGCACGGCGGCATTTTCAAAAATAAATCGTTGCAGCGTATCCATCATTACCCAATTCGTTTCAGTTCCTTCTTGAACAGCTGGCCGCGCTTGACGTAGTTCGCGGTATTGCCGTGCATGCGGGCAATGTCTTCTTCGCTCAAGGTGCGGACCGCTTTTGCAGGCGAACCGATGATCAGTGCGTTGTCGGGGAATTCCTTGCCTTCGGTTACAAGGGCGCCGGCGCCGACCAGGGAATTCCTGCCAATCTTTGCGCCATTCAGGATGACAGCCTGGATACCGACGAGCGAGCCGTCGCCGATCGTGCAGCCGTGCAACATGGCTTGGTGGCCGACGGTCACGTTCTTGCCGATCGTCAGCGGAAAGCCGGGATCGGTGTGGAGCACGCAGCATTCCTGCACGTTGCTGTTTTCGCCTACGGTAATCAGTTCGTTGTCGCCACGAATCGTCACCTCGAACCAGACGCTGGCATGAGCTTCGATGCGTGCCTTGCCGATAACGTTCGCCGAATCGGCGACATAGGCGGAAGGATCGATCTGTGGGGCATTTTCGCCCAATTGGTAGATGGCCATGGATTTCCGTAAAATCGGGAATTTCGTGTGAATCCGACATTTTACCGCCCATCGCATGAACGCATTGAATGACCGTCCGGAAGAGCTGCGCACGCTTGCCCTTGCTTGGCTGGGCGAAGCAGAGCCCGCTGCCAAGGCAACCGGCGTCACATCGCTCCAGACCTGTTGGGCGGCGGGCCAGATTGCCCTCGACACGGGACTGCGCCTGCATCCGTACGGGCCGATTCCCGGCCGGCCAGTCCGTCCCGAGCTGGTATCGCCGCTCTCCGTCAAGCATCGCTCCATGCGGACGCTCGAAGGTCGCGCGGCGATGATCCACGCGCTCGCTCACATCGAGTTCAATGCGATCAACCTGGCACTCGACGCCATCTGGCGCTTTCCCGGCATGCCGCCCGACTTCTACTCGGATTGGCTCCGCGTCGCTGCCGAGGAAGCCTTGCATTTCTCCCTGCTGGACGGGCATTTGCGAACACTCGGCTTCGCCTACGGCGATTTCTCTGCACACAACAGCCTGTGGGACATGGCAGAGAAGACGAGCGGCGACGTATTGGCGCGCATCGCGCTCGTGCCGCGCACCATGGAAGCGCGCGGCCTGGACGCCTCGCCGGCAGTGAGAGCCAAGCTCGCACAGGCAGGTGACCAGGCGGCCGCGGAAATTTTGGACATTATCCTGCGCGATGAAATCGGCCATGTCGCAACCGGCAACCGATGGTTCGGCTGGTTGTGCAAGGAGCGCGGCCTTGATCCTGTCGTAACGTACGCCAGGCTAGCGCAAGAATACAAGGCGCCCCAACTGCGTGGCCCGTTCAATCTGGAAGCACGGCTTGCCGCCGGCTTTAGCGAGGCCGAACTCGCCAAGCTTCTTTCATAGTGCAAGCCCGGTATTCCACAACAGCAATTTTGTGGAACCTTGCCCTGCCGGAGGGAGTCTTTGTTGACATGGGATCAATGACTCAAGCATGAGGGAGAGCAACATGTCTACATCACGAAATTTCCTCGCACGCCTGTTCATCGCGGCCGGCTTTATCGCCGGGCTTGTCGCGTGCGAAAAAACCGATACCGCTGCTGGTGAGAAGGGGCCCGCCGAAAAAGCGGGCCAGCAGCTGGACCAGGCGGCTTCTCGCGCCAGCGAGGAGCTGAACAAGGCCGCTGGTGTGGCGGGAAAAGGACTCCAGCAGCTCGGCCAGAAAATCCAGGGCGAGGCCGAACAAGCGCAACAGTCGCAGCAGAAGAAAGAGTAACCGCGGTTCTCATTCCACCGTGCATTCGCACGCCGGCCAATACCGGCGCGCGTGCATATCCTGTGTACGAAAATGCGCGAGCGCCCATGCCGGGCAGGGCGCAAGAACCGAGCGGAAGCCATGGATAAAAAAACCGTTACACTCGCGCTGCAGGGCGGTGGATCGCACGGCGCCTTCACTTGGGGCGTGCTGGACCGCCTTCTGCAGGACGATCGGATCGAGATCGAGGGGATCAGCGGCGCAAGCGCCGGGGCAATGAATGCCGTCGTGTTGGCACACGGGATGACGGTCGGTGGACGTGACGGGGCCCGGCAGGCGCTCAGGAATTTCTGGGAGGCAGTTGCAAGCACCGCACCCTTCAGCAAAGTCCCCGACAACCTCGTTCCACCGGCAAACCTTGCGGCGCAATCGGATCTACCGGCGGCGTTCAAGCCCTTGCTCTCGTTGCTCCGCTTCTTTTCACCCTATCAACTCAATCCGTTCGACATCAATCCACTCCGCGACATCCTGGTGAAACAGGTCGACTTTGAACGCCTGCGCGCGGAGTGCGGGATACGCCTTTTTATCGCAACGACGCAGGTGAGCACCGGCACGCTTCGGCTGTTTCGCACCCGGCAGATGTCGATGGAAGTCCTGCTTGCATCGGCGTGCCTCCCATTGTTGCATCGCGCAGTGGAAATCGATGGCGAAGCGTATTGGGATGGAGGCCTGACAGCAAACCCGCCGCTTTTTCCGCTCGTTCACAAATGCGTCGCGCGCGACATCGTCGTCGTGTTGCTCCATCCGCAGCCGCACAACCATGTACCGCGGACTGCGGATGACATCTGGCACAGGTTGACCGAGATGGGATTCAGCTCGACATTCTTCACCGAGCTCCAGGGATTGACGCTGGCCCAGCGGGAGGCGAAGCGGGGGTGGTTTTCGCTCGGACGGTTTGAGCGGCGCCTGCGGCAGCTCAACATGCATGTCGTCGAATCGCAGGAGCTGATGAGCCAGCTTGGCAGGCACAGCAAGCTCAACGCCCATCCCGCATTCATCCACGGCTTGCATGAGGAAGGGCGGCGGCGCGCCGAGGCCTGGCTGGAACGCAACTTCGGCCAGCTCGGGGTGCGATCGTCCTTCCGGCTTGCACGACTGTTCGGCTAGGCGAACAGCCTATCGCTGCGCCGCGCGCTCCTGTTCCATCAGGCGCAGCACACGGCGCTGCACCTTGCCGGTGGTCGTCATCGGCAGTTCGTTGATGAACTCGATTTCCTTCGGATACTCATACGGCGCAAGCTTACCCCGCACGTGGGTCTGTAGCTCCGCGATGTGTATTTCGTGGGCATCC